>Ga0078972_1000604_pt1 | contig 147488 bp, 107 predicted proteins | sample YelNatPaOPGAMG01_FD_67568 | JGI IMG/M metagenome (GOLD analysis project Ga0078972, IMG submission 67568) | Hot spring thermophilic microbial communities from Obsidian Pool, Yellowstone National Park, USA - OP-RAMG-01 (SPADES assembly) (version 2) | ecosystem: Environmental > Aquatic > Thermal... | reverse complement strand
TGCATTACAGTTACCTCGGGTACAGCTCAAAAGCTATTGGAAGCGTTTCAGTCGGTGGTGAGGCAAGAGATAGAAAGTCGAGGCGCTAAGATACGTGTTTCTGGGAAGGGTCTAGCGGGTGAAGAGGATGTTCGGAGTTTTTCATATGAATATGCGTGGGATAGGAATGAGGGATTTGTTCGCGTGTACTCTGTTTGCGGGACCAATGGACAAATTAGAATATTTTTGTTGTGTTATGAGCACAGGAAGTAAGGCGCTGGTTTTTGTTAGAGGAAAATGGAGCAGGCAAACGATCTTGATGGCAACATAAGGAGCAATGGTCGTTGTTGATCGTAAGGGTGATGTGCAGATTGGATTTAATTTGCTACAATTGTCACGTAAGTTTGATAGAAAAGGTTTTAACAGCTATGTAATGGTTGGCAATAATTCTATTTTAAAATTGACTTGCTGGGGTTGTTATGGTGCAACCACATAGCTACATATGTTCAGTACAGCACTGAATTTAGATTTATCAAAGACAAATATTGTGATTGCATATGTATTCATGTAGTCACTGTCAGCAGCCCTGCAAGAAGTTGTGCCTTGAAAGTAATAAGATAGCAACTTTTATTGGCAGGGGTAATGAAAATAAACAAACCTTATGGTTCTGCGTTTGTACACAAAATAACCAGCTGGCAAAACGGAAGTTAGTCACGTTATTGATATTGTTTGAAACGATGCAAGTTATTAGCTTGAGGTAGAAGAAGAGCCGCCATGAATTCCACGAAGATTGCATCAATATCCATAAAGGTAACGGCCTTGATAATGATGATTTTGTTTGTTGGCTGTAGCAGTAACTACCGAATTGGTAATTTTACCGCTTCTTTTGTGGATCGTATGTTGGCACATGGTGCTAGATTGAGCAACACGAACGGGCTACCTCGGATTGTGGCTCCCTGGTTTTTTTGTGAAGACGCCAATGGTTTTCAGTACAAAGTTTATGGTGTTGAATTTACAGAGGTTGAACATATGGTGACAAATGCTTTAGGCACAGCTGGACAGTACGATGACAAGACCACAGGTGCGACAGCTCGTTGTCGGCTTTTTAAGGCTTCTGAAATTGGAGTTGGGTTACTAATGTTTGAAATTAAAGGTGGTGTGGAATTCGATTGTATTACTGGAGGGCTTTTTACACCACCTAAAACCCGAAAAGTTCGTTCGTGAAAGTTTAAGAAACTTACAAATTGTTAAACAGCACAATTAGAATATAGACACTACAATAAGATGTGCGTGTAAGAAGTAGCTTTGCATGTATTATCTATCTAAAGCGCAAACTAATTCCTTAACTATTCGCTTTCATTCGCGGATACATTCGTGTTCATTCGCGGATTGAAAAACCTAACTAGCAGGTTGTTGAAAAATGGCTTTTTGGAAAACTGACCCTCGAAGACATTGGGGTCTTTAAATATTTTTTTTCTCGGAAAATTACTTTTTCAACACCCTGCTAAGCCAGCAAAACGACGTGGAATTGAGCCTATTGATTTATCTGGATTTGTAGCCGAACCAGTAAAATCACACATAATCAAGAGGATCAATAGCTCTCAGACAAATTTGTGACTTTATGTTTTAAATAATTTCAAATTACGTGCTTTTTATGAGGTATAATTTGTTCGCCATTGCTTGCATTCACAATATCTGCGAATGCGGGCATCGCATTCAGGCTAAATCCTGTTATCAGGGTGGCGAAGATGGACCTTGTGGAAGTGCTGATAAATGAGTAAAGTTTAAGTATGCTTAAACTTAAAAAGCCAGCAAGTATTATGGTCCGAACTATATCAATTTTTATTCACTTATGTGGGGTGTGGATAGTAGTTTTGGCGTCAACACAATGTTTGCATGGGGCAAGCGTGGTTGCCAGATTTACGACTAATGATGAGCAGTGGTTTTTATCTGCGCAAGCCTCAAACATTGCAAAAAATATTATTTCTCATCAATCGCCATTAGGTGGCTTTCCGAAAAATATTGATACTACATCAAAACCGTATACAGGAGAGAAGGAAAAAATAAAGCCAACGTTTGATAATGGGGCTACTGTTGATGAATTACGGTTCTTAGCTCGGTACTATAACGCTACGAAGGACGAAACAGCGAGAATTTCTTTTATTAAAGAATTTGATTATATCATTGCTGCTCAATATCCTAATGGCGGGTTTCCGCAGGGTTATCCGCCTGGCAACAGCTACCAAAAGCATATTACATTCAATGATTCGGCGATGGTGAGGTTGCTTGAATTTTTGAGAGAAACAACAGAGTCAAAGGTTTATGAATTTCTTGACATGGCACGACGGGAGAAGGCTAATTCAGCTTTCTGGAAAGGGATTGATTGTATCTTGAAATGTCAGATCAAGGTAAAAGGAAAACTTACTGTTTGGTGCGCTCAACACGATGAGGTGACATTTGAACCGCGCCCGGCGCGAACGTTTGAGCCGACTTCGTTGAGCGGTGCTGAATCGGTCGGGATCGTCCGGCTTTTAATGAGTATTAAAAACCCTTCAACGAATGTTATTGCGGCGGTCCGTTCGGCTGTTGAGTGGTTTAAGCATTCAAAGATAACCGGTGTGAGGATAATTGAAGTGGAGGATAAACATTCTCCTTCTGGCAAAAACAAGGTAGTGGTTGAAGATCAAACGGCGCCGCCGATCTGGGCGCGATTTTATGAAATTGGCAGTAACAGGCCAATTTTTTGTGACCGTGATGGAGTTAAGAAATACAGCCTTGCTGAAATCGGCTATGAAAGGCGAAACGGATACGGATGGTATGGCTATTGGCCAAAGGATTTGATCGAAAAAGAATATCCGGAATGGGAGAGGAAAATCCGGAAGTAGTTTCTATTAATTTTGTTGGGCAAAAGTTATGGATCAATAGGTGCAGTAAAGGAAGCTATTTTTCTTTTGTTGAAGATATGAGAGTTCAGAAAAACTTAATGACCGACAAAAATGGCTAATATTGTTTGTGGTTTTATGGGGGGATAAATACGTTTTTCAGAGTAACGGATTATACACGACGGCTATATGTTTTCAGGAAATATTTTGCCGAAATTTATGGATCTATTTCCTGACAGCGACAGATTCAGAGCTAAAACGGTGTTTTATTTATTTTTCGACATTGACAATGCAATCAAACAGCTCGCCGTATCTTTTATTGTTGCGTGTAATATCAAAGGTTATGATGCTGACTCCGGTTGTTGAATCGTCTGCCGTAATTGTGAACGATGTTGTCTTTGAAGATCTCTTGGGTATTGAGATTTCAATTACTTTGGGTTCAACATTCAGTCCTTTCGGAGTGCGTGGACAGATTTTCACCAGCGCTTGCGAGTTTATAAAGTTATTGACATAAATAGTTAATGTGTTTTGTGAGTGTTGTTTTATCTGCAGGCGATATGGTTCTGCGCGTACCCAAAATGGGTCAAACCAATATTTGTAGTCTTCATCTGAAGAGAGAGATTTTAAGGCGTCGCGCATTTTGTAGGCCCAGTCGCGGTAACGATTTATTAGCTCCTTTGGGTTTTCCATTACAAAGGAGTGTCCGCCGATTATAATATCAGGGTCGAGTTTTTTAAGATATTCTCCCGCGTAAATATAACCTTCTTCAAGAATTGCGCTGTTGCGAGCGACAAGCGCTTCATGTCCGTTGTGATTTGGGTTATCCGGGTCGCCAAAAATGTTATCGCCGGTGAAAGCTATTTTCTTTCCGTCGACGAATCCGTTCAGACACAGTGCAAACTTGGTTTGACCGGGCATCCAATCCACGCTGAATTTGTATTCTTCCCACGTGAACTGTTCGCCGTCCCTGAACAGGCGGTTAAATTTTATTCGTTCCACACCTTTTTTAGAGTATGCCTGGATTGGCGCGGCGTAATCAAACTCTTCGGGTCGTTCGCAGACCGGCGCCATAATGTCAAGACCCCATACTTGGGCGCCGTATTTTTCTATCAGATAAGGAACTTCGAGGAAGTGGTCACCGTGCATATGGGTTATTACCACTGCGTCAATCTTTTGTAGTCCGTAATTTGCTTTCAATCCATCAAGCACTGTGTCTAAAAGTGATTCGCTCAATAGCCCGCAATCTACAACAAGCGCTTTACCGGTTTTTGACAAAATTAAGCTGAAGTTAGGGTAGAAGTTATCTCTTTTAAGTTTAAAGATATGCGGTGTTACGGAGGCGATATTGGTGACAGATGTGGGCTTAGAGACTTTATCTTGAAATGGCGCAGAGTTGGAGACGTCGTAGCCCCGCAGGTACAAAAGTTCGGCATGTTTTATCTTATCTCTGTATAGCATCAACTGCTGGCGAGGTTCTTCAATAATATCTGAATGCGAGGGCAGGATTAAGTCAGGGTTCAAATCAACGAGTTTTTGGACAGAATTTAACAGGGTGCGAATCCCCTCACCGAAGCCGTAATCCCATTCGCTATCAAACCAGTTGTGCATTAAAGCTCCATTTAAAATGAGGTCTCCACTGAAGGCGACGAGTTTGTTTGATTGGGATTTAATAAGGTAAGTCATTGCACCGGGGCTGTTACCGGGCGTATGAACGCATTTGATTTGGTATTCATGCCATTGAAAGGTGTCGCTATCCTTAAGTGTTTTTTCGGTTTTGATTGGTTGTATCGGCACTCTTAAATAGCTTGAGCCATAAACTGTATAAGGATCGTTAAGACTGACCTTTATTTTACGGAATTTTAGTGGTTCTTCAAAGAACTCGCGTTCTTTTTCTGGTACGGCTATTTTTGGGGAATAATCGCCAAAGTCTGCCTTGCCTATTCCCTGACATTGCTCGCGGTGGTGGTGTGTAAAAAGAATCCAGTCGATCTTTTTAACGCCGATTTTTCTCAGCGCGGCTAAAACACTACCATCGCCGAAATCGATTAAGAGTGCATTTTCTCCACTCTTTAAGATGTAAACGTTGCAGGTGTCTGTCCAGAGGTAGATACCAGACACAATTTCCTTTGGTGCATCGTGGTTAAGCTGGTGTACTTCGGCAATAATTTGTTCACAAAGACAGGCTAAATAGACTGCGCATAAAAGCACTGAATATATTATCCCTACAGGCAAAGGTTTATTTTTGTTTTTCATAGTCGGATTTAACTGATTTTAAAATGCGATCATCTTAATTTTACTTTTTACTTTAGCAATTTGACAAAGTAAATAAACGGGTTTTATTTGGGTGATAGGGGTTTAATATGAAGTCAGAGCGGAAATACAATTCTGTTCCTGTGTGTCCTGGTGGACAACTTACGCGGCGTGATTTTTTAAAAGGCGCTATTGCTGTGGCTTCGACATTGCCATTGGCAGGAGCAGATTTAATAAGAGAACCTCTGCAAAAGACCGGTGACGACGTTTTGGAATCAAAGGTTCCGCGCACTCCTGTTGGGATTGCGTTGTGCAACCGGTACAATTTCAGAGAAGTCAAAAAAGCGCTTGGGAGATTATTTGACAAAATCGGCAGCGTGCGAAAACTTGTCAAACACAAGCGAGTGACTGTAAAAGTGAATCTTGTAAATACCTCTACGGAAGACTTAAATGGCATACCGTTATGGTTGACTGTTACGGTTCATCCTGTTGTTGCGATGGCGTTGGGGAGTCTGCTTGCTGAATATGGAGCAAAAGAGGTAATTTTCTGCGACCAGTTGCCGTTTCGGACCTCAGATGCGGAGGCGTTTTCCGGTTATGGATTCAAGATTGACTCTTTCAATAGCGCGATGGATGGAAAGGTAAGGTTTGCGAATACGCGCAATCGCGGGGCTTACAAGGAATATGCTTGGGTGAAAGTGCCAAATGGCGAGCTTGCGACGGCTTGGGAGGTCAATAAGACTTATGTTGACACCGATGTCATCGTCTCGCTTGCAAAGTTGAAAAATCATGTCTCGGCAGGAATCACAGGCGGGATGAAAAACCTGTTCGGGATTCCGCCTAGCAGTATTTATGGAGACGATTTGAAGGATGAACCTGACGAGGACGCCATTGGCTACCGAAATCAGACGATGCACAACTGCGTGAGGAAGCCGTTTACTTCGGCGGACTCTTTTACGGGCAGATCCATTGAGGGCGACCACGGCTATAATGTGCCGAGGTTTATTGTTGACCTTGCTGCAGCGTTTCCGATTGATCTTGTTGTCTTCGACGGCATAAGTGTTATTCAGACGGCGGAAGGCTGGTGGAACGGTTCAATGTCTTCGGTAACGCGTCCGGGGGTTTTGATAGCCGGTATGAATCCAGTTTGCACGGATTCTGTGGCTGCTGCTGTGATGGGATTTGACCCGAACGCCCCTGACAAGACATTGCCGTTCATCAACGGGACAAACTACCTTGCGCTTGCAAGAAAACGCCGGCTTGGCGAAAACCGGATTTCGGAGATTGAGGTTGTTGGCGTTGACCTTGCCAAAGCAAGATTTGAATTTCAACCAACTTTCAGACGAGTTGCCTTATGAACAGAATCGAGGCGTCAAGTGGCGCAAGAATATGGAGATGTTCAGGTGGAGACTCTACCCGTTGTGGGTTATTCCCAGGCGCGATAAGTATCAAGACGAAGCCCGCTTTCGCTCTGAAGACTGCTGGTGCGGTCCAGGCCTCAGTGGTATTTGATGAAGAGGGATTTTGTTACGTAGCCGATATGACCGGTCTGGTTCAGGCGTTTCTGAAAGATAGACAAATCTGGCAAAACAGGCTCAACGGCTCCGTTGTGGCTTCGCCCGCGCTATGTCCAAAGTCAAATGTCCTGTTCGTAGGGACGACTGCTGGCTCAATTTACGCAATTGATACGAAAAGTGGTAAAACGCTTATCAAAAAAGATATACCCACCACGAGCGATCCACGCATTTTATCGGACATAATCTGTGTTGAAAAAACAAGTGCGGTTATTTTGAACAGTTGGGGCGGAAAGTATTACGTCTTAAAGGGGGAGAATCTTGAAGAGATATTTTGTTGGGATGCTGGTATTACCCCGTACGCAGGGGCCTGTGCCGATTCTGAAGGAAACATCTATTGTCTGAGGGCGGTAGCGAGTCGCGGAGTTGAGTTTGTCAAAATCGCTGCTAGCGGCCAAGAAAGTGTAATTTTTTGTGAGCCGGAATCGCTGCGTGGTGCGCGCCGGACCATTGTTGCTGCAGCGCCGATCATAGATAATTCAGGCGGGCGGATTTATTTCACAGCAAATCGGGATATTGGCGCTGTGCTTTGCGCGGTTTCTATTGAGACGGGTGTGATCCTTTGGAAAATCGGGTTGCCAAATGCTGTTCAAGCTGCACCTGTTTTACGAAGCGACGGTTCGGTAATGATTTTTGACTTGCGTGGAGTTGCGCTCTGCTTTGGGAAAGACGGTTCGTTCCTTTTCCAGTATAAGACTGACGCCGAATATATAATCGCAAGCGGTGCTGTTGAAGATGCTGGGACAGTATTCTTTGGTGACCCGCTTGGCAATTTTCACCAATTAAACAAAGACGGTTCTGGCAGAATTATTTTTAAATCGCAGCGTGCAATACTTTCAAGACCGTCATTTTCCCCACAGGGCAATATTTATCTTCCGTCAACAGACAAAAACGTTTATGTCTTTGTTGGCAATATAATTGGACCCAAAGGATGACGTTTTTACTCCGGCTGACCGTTTTGATAAGCTACATTATAATGGTTTTTCGATCTGTTTAAAGATAAGGGAATTTTATTGCACGAAGGTTCAGGTTTATTTGCGGTACATCAATTCTGGGACTTGTCGCGTTACCTCGATTAGTTCTTTATAGGGTGTGTCAGCAATATCGACGAGGCCGATCTGGTAATTCTCGCCGTCAAGCGCGCGTCCGGTTGTTGGTTGGTCCTGATATTGGAACCAATGGCAGCCAACAAACGATGGGTGTTCAACCACGCTTCTGACATAATCAAGGTACGCAGCGGCGCGTTCTTTTTGCGATGAGGTTGGGACAAGCCCGGTGTGAAACATTCCTCTGTCAAGCGCGCCGAAGTGGAACTCGCCGATTATCAGTGGGACATCGGCGTTGCCGTTGAACTTGAAGTCTCTGACGTCGCGGCGGTAAATATTATAACTTACCACATCGCAATACTTTGCGGCGGCAGCGGCAGCCGACTGATTTACCCAGGCAAACCGGCAACCCAGATACAATTGATTAGGGGCAATTTCTTTTATGATTTTTCTCACTGTTTTGAAATATTGTTCGGCGATGGTAGTGTAAAATGCGAGCAAATCTTCTTTTGCCATTGTCCTGTCTGGAGCGGTTTGACTTTTTTGCAGGGCTTCCCATGATTCGTATTTTGTTTTCCAGACATTGTTTAGCGCGTCAATGGTTGTGTATTTTGCTTTTAAGTGTTTTATAAACTCCTTTTTTGCAGGTTGGTCGGGTGGTGAGCGCAAAGCCGCGATTGCAAGTGAATATTCATCGCCCCAGGACATTTCGTTATCTGAGAAATACCCGATGCACCATGGGTCGCCGGCGCTTTTGCCCTTTTTTGACTCCATACTTTTGCGCACATTAATCTCAAAGGCTGGGTCAAACACGTCAGGGAACTTGCCCCAATAACCTTCGCTGCCTTGAATTGGCGGGGTTCCGTGGGAACTAACTGAATCGGTATATGGTGTTTTTCGCATCAGTCGCACCCGTTCATCCGACCAGTTACCGATAGTGTTGAAGCCCCAGCTTCGCAGTCGTTTTTGAATTATTTCTGGGTAGATCTGCACCCAGTTTTGGCCATATTTTCGGTAGAAATTTGCTGCTGCGAAAGAAAAGCATTGCACATTCTGGTTGGAGTAATGTCCCATGATAGAATACCCGCGGGTGATGAATTTTTGGAACTCCTGCGTTTTCCATGGTGGTTGGTCAAACCACAAATCGCGTTCATCAATTGGGGTGGAGTCGGTCATACGAACGCAATCGACGCCGTGAGAGAAAAACAGATGTCCATCCGGGTCAACAAGCCACCATTTGCCATTTAGTTTATGGGTACGGAAAAAGCCTGTTGCTTCTAATTTTGGTCCGTTTATCCAACCGCCGTATTTATCCCAATTTGCAGGTCCGCTCATAGCGTCAAGTTCTTTTTCTTCAATCTTTCGTTTTGTCTGCAAATCTTCCAGAGATAGCGTTTTACCCTCCCAGGTTTTATGTTTGTATTGGCCGAAGGTGTCAATGAACGGGAAGAACGGCTCGGCGTCGTTTGTCCAGGCTGTTGGTGGAACATAGACTCCGCCAGCGTTTATGGATTGGATTTCAAATGAGTGTGTGCTCGTGGGTTTGTTTATGAAGAACAAAATTTGAACGATATTGGAAGGATTTACCGTTCCCCAGCCACCTATTTTTTTGGGATAACCCCGCATACCAAAGAGTTTGCCGCCCATATCGTCGTCGCTGTAGCGTAGAAGGCGAACCCGCAATGTTCTACTCTGCCCTAGCGGAACATTGTTGACCGAGCCATTGACGCAATTTTGCCTTCCGTCGGCGCCCGGGTTATCAACCCTGCAGTTGAGCGTTAGCGGTGTTTCACCGCTGTTTTTTATGACCGCTTCAATGTAATCATAGGCGGAAAGGTCCCATCTTTTTTGTGGTGCCCTGATAGTGATTCCCGGATATTGGTTGTTCGTGCCGGTGGATACGGAGAGAAACACGCCTTGCGAAGATTTACGCAATTCAAACTTTGAGTCGGTTGCGGTTATAATCGACGCGTTTAATTCGAGGCTAATATTTTTAGATGCAGCTTGAGCAAACGTTGCTGACCACAGCGAGGTAATAATTAATGGTAAAATGAGACCTTGCGCTTTTGTTTTCATAATGTTTCGCATAATTTAACATTTCGACGCAAGGTAGATCAAAACTTTTCAAACGAAAGATAAACTAAAAGTTATAATATTAAGAGACGTGTGTTGTGACAAATTGATTTTGTTCCTTCAGGAAATTCATTTGACAATATTTTTGGGGATATGGTTCTGAGTAGAGGTTGGATATAGGTAGAATTTTGCAGTAATCTTTTGTCATTGAATTTTGGATTTAAGTTCCGAGTGAATGTTTCGATTAGTTGATCACGTGAGAGCTTGTTAATAATGCGATCGTTTATGAGAGAAGGTGATTTAGAAATTTTTATTTAGAGATGGCAGAAAGCTTTTGAGTTTTTGTTCAAGTTTTAATTTATTCGGAAGGATTTGTTGTTGCAATTGGTTGTTAGTTGACCGTGGATTTTTTAGGGATTTATTGATTTGGTCAAGAACCAGGGTCAATACTGCTGGAGGGAATGTTATGCAGACAGCAGGAGTTGATTTAGTGTTTAATTTACCGAAGGATCCTCTGGGGCATCTGCAATCAACTTATAGAAACCGCCTTTTTTGAGCATTATTGATCGCCATAATTGGTCTATATTTTCTTCGAAGACGAGGTCGATTGATGCCGGGTGAGTGATCCATGCGTGATGTCGGATTTCATTATCGAGCTGGCCTGGGCTCCAGCCGGAATATCCTGCAAACACTCGGATTTTTCTGTTTGGTGATAAATTTTCGCCGAGTTCGATTAATGTATCTAGAGAATGGCCCAGAGAGAGGTTTGGCAGGATATTTGTATCTGGTGAAAAATCATCTGTATACAAGAAGCTCAGAGCTGATGGCTGAACAGGGCCTCCAAGGTATAGAGGTTGATTTTTAAAAGAATCGGGCAGGTTTGCTACTAACATATCACCGAGCAAGTTATTGGTTGCTCGATTAAGCACCAGGCCAAACGCTCCATTTTGATCATGTTCACAGATTAAAACTACTGTTCTATGGAAAAAAGAGCCCCTTAACATCCCGCTGTCTAAAAGCAAGTAACCTTTTAAAGATTTAAATTCGCCTGCCATGGTACTTTACATTTTCAGTATTAAAATAATTCAGGAGCAGCTTTTTGGCTATAAAAATTTAATTGGCTAGGTCATATAATCAGAATCATTGCGTTTGCTGTAAGGTCGACAAAACCAAAAAACCGAGGCTGCAGATCCAGAGTAAGAATCCCATGAATTTTGAGTATTGATAGACAGGTTGTAGATAAAAATAGGGTTACATAATTAAGCACGAAAGGCGTATTCATGAATCTTTGTGAAAGGCAAGGGGTGTTAAAAGTTATGTTGGTTTTAGTGCTGTTTTGCTAGGGTAGAGAATTATAAGCTTGTTTGTAGAATTTGCCTGACAAAGGCTGATTTAGATGGATTGTAAAAAATTTTGTATAGAAGATTGAGGTGAAAATTTTTCAAGGACAGAATTTTTGCCTTGTTGACCGAGTTTGACTAGTGTTTGATGATCGGACAAAAGATCAGCGATTGTGGCGGCAAGGGTTTCTGCTGTACAAGGCTCAAACGTTATACCGCCACCAGTGGCTTCAATTATTTCCGGATAAGCTCCTACGTTTGGTTGGACCACTGGTACTTCGCAAGCCATGGCTTCGAGGAGGTATGATCCGAAAGCTTCGCCATCAGGGACTGGTACAGAAAGCAATGAAATTGAACTGAGGAAACTGATTATGGACTGTTGATCTAAGGTTTCTATGAAGGTTACATCATTAAAATTGGTTAGTTTGGACAATTTATTTTTAATTGTTTTCAGAAATGGTTTATCTGCAGGAGTATAGCCACCGATTACTTTTAATTTTATGTTTTGGTAAGACGGGTTAGATTTTAGTATTAGATATGCATCAACCAAAATACCGAGTCCAAGGGCTGCAGACATTCTAGACATGAATCCAATAGTGGGAGGTGTGCCTTTGAAAGAGTGTATATCCTTATAAATATCTGTATTAACGGGAGGGTAGATGACCTTTATTTTTTCTGGTGGTATGTTTAGCTTTGCTGTCATTTTATGAGCGTAGTAATGGCTAACGGGGAAAAAGACATCGACGTTTTGGGATTGTTCTTGGATTAATTGCCAGGCAAGCTCGGATGATCCTGGGGACATAGAATTAATCCATGAATCTTCGTCCTGGAGTGAGCAAGTAATTTTAGCTTTGGTTTTTAATTTGATGGTATGCGCAAGCCCTATGAGCAAGGCGTTAGAAAGGTGAACGACGTCCCATGGTTCATTTTGTTCAAGCCAGTCCACGAGCTGTTGTAGTTCTTTTGCCTGGTTTCCGTGTTCTCCGCTCAGGACAGAAAGAGTTAAGTCTTCTAGTGATGAGGCGCTGGTTGATCCGGAAAATTTGGCTGCGAGTTTAAGTAGCGGCTTTGAATTAAGTGGTTTTAGCATCCAGCCTGGCAAGGATTTGAGAAAAGGTAATTTTTGTTCAAGGAATACTGAGATAGCGCCGTAAAACACGTTTGGTGCTATGGAGATTTGGTTGTTGAACTCGATAAAGCCGGGCAGGTACATTGGCAGTATCACAATTTGGTGTCCGGCTTTATAGAGAGCTTGAGCCATTAGATTGTCGCGAATGCAATTCTGGCAATAGAAGCTTCCGCCAGAGCCGGGGGTTATCCATGCGATTTTCATTTTTTACCAAAGCAATAAATTTTACCATCTTCGGAGGCTATGATTAGTCTTTCCTTATATAAGAATGGTGAATTTGTGATTGGAGCTCCAATTTCGTATCTCCAGGATTCTGAGCCTTTTTCGAGGTCAAGTATGTATATTCGCCCATCGGATGAACCGACCACTATTTTATCTTTACAAATGATTGGGGAGCTATCGACTTCACCTCTGGTTTTAAAGGACCAAATTTTTTTTCCATCTGAAGCATTGACGCAATAGATGTTTTTGTTTCTGCAGCCAATGACGACTTTATTATCGGCTACAGCTGGTGAACTTACGAAGGGCTGTGCTGTTGGGTCAGGAGTAAATTGCCAGATGATGTTGTTAGAATTTATATCTATTCCAAGTAACTTGCCGCCATATGTACCAAGAAAGGCCTTGTTATTGGAGACGGCAACTGCACCAGCAACATATGAATCAACGGATAATTTTGCCAGTGTTTTCCCAGAGATCGCATCAAGTATATGAAGGAATGCATCGCATCCCCCAAAAACGATTTTATTATCGATTACAGCTGGCGAGCCATTGATGTATGATTCCGACTGGTATTTCCAGATTAATTTACCCGATGAGGCGTCTACGCAATAAAGGTTATTATCGTAGCATCCGATAACGACGGATTTGTTATGTGGTATTATGTTAGGAGACCCGATAATTTTACCATTTGTAGTAAAGGACCATAATGTTTTGCCGGTTCCAATATCCATGCATAATAATGTACCATCTACATTACCTACGATGAGGCTTGAATCAGGCAGGATTGCTGCGGGTGACTCGATAGCATTACTGGTTTTATTTGTCCAAAGAACAGTGCCTGAATAAAGATCTACGGCATACATTGCTCCATTGTCAGAGCCGCAAAAAACCATATTTGAATAGCATATGGGTGAGGCTTTGAGTTGGTCACCGATTTTTATTGACCAAATCAATTGTAGCTTTTCCGGCAAGGCCTGTTGTGAGAACCCTGTGAGTTCGGTATTAAATCTAAATGTCAAATAATGTGTTTGGACGTTGTTTTGCAAATCTGCCGGGGATGGAATCGGACTAAGAACTTCAATAACAATTATGAGAGTAATTATTTGGACAAAGAATTGGGATAATCTTTTGTTGAACAGGTCAAAATTAATGTCATTCCTAAACATAAATAACCAATAAAACAATATGCCCTATGTGTCAAACCGTGTGGGTGTTCGATTAATTTTTGCTTTTAATGAGAATCAAAATTTTTTCCTATTATCAGTCGGCCAAATTGATTGGTTGGTGCATTTGGGGGATTTATTGCGCTTGTTTGGTAGTCCTTAATTGGTTTACGGCGATTTAGACCAGGGTTCCGAATAAATGTTTTTGTGTTTTATGTATGGATGTTTTTTAAGGGATCCAATTAATTTTGTAAGATGATTCTATAGAATCTGGATGGTGTGTTTGAAAAAATCTCTTCTGTGACGGTTTGTAAGCCTGCGGATTGTTCGTTGGGGTTGATGTTAGTCAATGTTTGCCAATTAATGAGGTCATTACTGGCTTCGACGCGATAAGATTTTCCTTTGATGCCTTTAAACTGAAGGGTCATAGAATTTTTTGAATGTTTGAAATATACGATAGAAAGGCAGTCGGTAGGATCTTTTGGATTTGTTCCTGCTAGAAATTCCTGAAGGTTTGTAAAACCGTCATGGTCTGGGTCATCGAATTGGTTATAGACAAGCGATCCGAAAAAGGAGAACTCCCATTGATCGGGCAAACCGTCGTTATCGGAGTCTTCTCCTGGATTTGGGTTAGTTTGTGTGGAGCCTGGGGTTGGCGGACGTGCGGCCCAGTTAGCAGGATCATTTCCATATTTTTGCGGTTCGATTTTTTGCAAAGATAGTAAATCATTATTCAAAGTTGGCCATGGTGCAGAAGACCGGTACCGTACTTTGTCCTGAATTGTATATGATAAGACAGGAGAGTTATTAGTTTGTGGAATAAGAATTGGCTTACGCAATTCGATTGTTTCTTCGGAATTATTTAATCGTCCTGACCATGGGCCGAGTATAATAGTATTTGATTTTATCTGGAACGTTGCAAGGAAGTTAGACAATTTCTCTGGGTTATTCGGATCGAATCCTGTTACGATTAAGCACTGGCCGGGTTGTAAAATGGTTTCGGGTGGGAACTCGAAATAAACTGCGTTTGTTAAGATCCAACCATTAGGTGGTGAATTACTATTGCTGAGTTTGACCGGGTAATCGGCGATGTTATTTATCTCGATAAATTCCAGGTCGGGTATTTCTATGCCGTTTAATATAGGTTTGTACATTATTTCTGTTATAACGACTGGGCCAACAACCGGTGGTGCGTTAGTTTGGCCGGTACCAAGGCGGAAATCCTCGACCGAACCTGGATTGTTCACGCCGAAGGTTGGATATTGTAAAGCTGTAAAATCAAAGCCTGCAGTTGTTAAGTAATTGCCGATTGAAAGGTTTGATTCATAAGCATCATAGTTAATAACATGTCTGTATCCGGTTAATGTTCCTGATGCATCTGCTTCAGAAAGGATAAGAGTTCCACCCCGGAATGGATTTAAACGGAAAGGAATTCCATTGGTAGAATTAAACTGATACTCATAAAACACAACAAAACTGTTTGGTTCCAGTATTGTGTTTTGGGGGATTTTGAATTTTTTGAAATTTTCTGGAGAATCACTTAAATACCAACCTGAGATATTGATTGGTTCAAGATTTGGATTCCATAATTCAATTGCTTGTTCGGCGTTTGTGCCGGGATTAGCAAGGATTTCATTTATCAGGACGTTGGTTAGTTCCATGAAATTACTTTTATCTGGAGATTGGGTAGTAATAAAACTTACTATGTTTGACGAACCATCTGGGAATCTGCCTTGAGATACACCTGTGAGCTGAGCCGGGAACTCGACATAATCTATTACACTCCCATTAATGGCTGATAATATAATATACTCTCCGGATTTTTTGAGTGCGAAGTTAACATGATTGGCTCCGGCTTTGATATTTGAGTCTGCCAAGAATAATACATAGGCGTCATCCCCGACACCGATAAATGAAAGCGGATGGATCGGCGATAATGAATAATTTGCTGGATCATCCGAGAGAGCAAGACCGCTCAAAGCTACAGGGCGTGACTCTGGGTTATACAGCTCTAGCCAGTCGCTGCCTGAGGCTGGGTCGGCCATCCATTCATTAATTTTGAGGTTTGCTTGATTGCCTAAGGCTGCTGATAGATTATTTTGCTCTGGAGTTATTACAGTAAGTTGCCATCGTCCGGACCCATCAGGAACACGGCCGATTGAGTAGCCTTTGGGTTGATGGCCGAATTGTATAGAATCTATCAATGTGCAGTTAAGACCGGTATTATAGAATAGGTAGATAGTCGAGCCTTCAGCTCTGAGAGCGATAGGTGCGTTGCTTTGATCTGGAGGTAGATTTGGATTACAATAGACCACATAAAACTGGCCGGGGCCAATTAAGACGTTTGTAGGAAAGACCCATTTTTGAGGGAATGCCAAATCATCTGATAAACTTAAATTATCGAGTAGTATTGGTTCCTGGGTAGGATTATAAAGTTCTATGAACGGTGGCATTGAATTTGACGCAGGGATTACACAGACTTCATTCAATACAACGGCTGTTTGTAAGCTCCCAGAGTAGTTGGTGACGGTCTTAATAGCATCGAGAGCCATACCCCAGACGATGTCTGAGCTATTGGCGCTGGCTTGGTGGACTTCCACGGCAACAATGTTAGTCCCAGGGATGATGTGTTCTGGAGGTATTGAAAAATATTCTAAAATTGCATTATCAACAGTAGACGAAGCGAGTGTAGAATAACTTATCTGGCCCGGGGGCATTCTATTGGTAAGTACCGGGTAGCCGTTCAGGTACACGATTGCACCGTCATCAAGTACGGTTGTTAGATTTATTGAAAAGCCTGACAAGTTTGTTTCAACAACGAAGCTGGATCTGAAATAGTATGTTATTCGGCCGAGTGTGAGGTGAGTATTCAAGCCGGGTGCCGGGAGTGAAGCGGTTTCAACACCTAGAAGTCCGGGACCACCTGGCCACGACGAATCATCAAATTGAGGCATCATCCAGTTTATTTTGTCGAGGTTAGTTGACTGGTTGTATTTCCATGAACTGTTTAAGTTCAATAAAGGAATCTTAATTGTAGTTATAGATGCTTCGTTGTCCACCGAGCCAGGGTTGCTCATTCCGGGGGTTGGTTGGTCAAATGTGACGATTTTGTCGGAACCATTTGGTGAGCGGCCTTGAGATAAGTCTGTTTGCTGTGGGCCATAAGCGACAGCATCCACGAGAGAAAGATCAGGAGCTGAGAGACGAATTAGGCCGACATCTGAAGCTAGTTTGAAATTGAGGTGGTCTTTGCCTAAATTGGGCTGACCGTCAGCATATAAAAGGGCAAATCCCTTTTGGGCTATAAAGCTCAGTGGTGGTATTTGGAACTTATTTAAGGAACCGGCTGCGTCTGTTAGATAAAATCCGCTAATTTCTACTGGTTCATTTTGTGGGTTATATAATTCGATGAAATCGGAGCTGGTTGTAAATAAGGCGTCGGTTAACCATTCATTAATTTTAACTGCGTCTGGATTTGCAGTGTTGGCTGCTATATTATCCTGGCCGAAAGTAGGCACACAAAGAGCCCAACAATCTTTAGCAAAGCGGCCTATTGAAAAGTCAGTTATTTGATATCCGAACAACACGCTATCCAGTAATCTGGAGTTTTTCTGTGGTGTATCAAAAATATATACGGAGTCACCATTTTTGTTCAGGTTGAATCCCAGGTTTAGGAATTGAGGGACCTGAGTATTTCCACAGACCAGTATCATAAACTCACCTGGATTAATAGTTGTACCGGTTGGAAAGCTGAACTTGTAAGGTTGATTGGGATCGTCGGTAATACCAATTCCAGATAGATCAACCACGTTTGAACCGTAATTTAAAATTTCAATCAGGTCCGGGGTAGTATTTCCGATGAGAATCTTTGAATTATCAGCAAGGACTTCATTAATCCTTATGGTTGGTAAATCAAGGTTTGGATCTGTCCAGTTTGTATCGACAATCCATTTAGAAATAGTTGGTGATGCATCGACTCCAAAGATAGGATCATCCTGATATAACCCCGAGTCACGTTTTCCTGAAACCTCGAGGATATATTCACCATTAGTGAGGTTGTTTAAAACGATAGGTTGATTAATAGGGGTTTCAATGCTCCAGGCTCCTGAATTTAGCCGCCATTTGTAATGTGTGTAACCTGAACCAACAGGGAACCCGGCTTGCAGAATAGATCTGTCATTGAAACAACTCCCTACGTGGATAATTGCATCAGTGAGGTTATTTGTGCCTTGTGGGACTCCTGAGATAGTAACGCCCATGGGGATCCACCCAATGTTAGATTTATTAGGGCCTTTAGCGATTGCCGGGGAAGTTGGCCGTAAGCTGAACCAATGCCAGAAAACTTGCGCTTCTTGCCAGGATTTGAAATACGTTTCTTCAATTTTTGGGATGTACATAAGCTGTGGTGGATTTGTTGAATTTCCGCCGCCCTGTCCGCTCCATTCGAAAGGCATGAGGTTGTTGGTAAAGGTTACTATACCAGATGATAAACCTCTGGTAAGTTTCTCTGCGTCAATAATGATGTTTGCTTCCAGGTAGAAACCTTTTCCTTCAGTAGTTCCTTCATCTGACAGGTTGATAACAGCGCCTTCGCTATCTTCTCCTCCCAGATGGGATTGATGCACGATTGTATTATTGATCAAAGTATAAAAATTGCCTTGTTTTGCTGTTGCAGCATGATCGCAGTCATAGATAATGTTACCGATAATGGTTATTTCAGATGTATTTGCACCGTCATTGCCGCCGCTGACAGCACTGGAGGAATCGGGAGATCCATTTTTATGTACATGCATAAAAATATTACCCTCAATCCAGGCATCGGTACCGTCAAGGTCTAATACATCGTCACTTGCTCCTGTGAACACGTTGTCGATAAAATGGATAATGGGTTGATTTGGTCTATTACCACCTGTGAAGTCTACAACGTCATTATACCCGGATGGTTTACCAAAGAAGTTACGGATGAACACTCCATGCCCATTTTGTTTAATTCCGCCTGTACCATGAACCGGTTCAAATTTTTCTGACGGATCCGGGAAGATGCAGTAACTCACAATAAAGGAAGAATTATCCAATGAAAGATACTGATGATCTGTTGATCCGAAAGTTAAATGATCGAGGAACACTGTACCGCCGGCCGAGTGAATAGCAGTGGTTCCGTTGAATTCTATATGTGCATAGGAGATCCTGGTTTCCGGGGAGTCTGTGCTTCCATTGATAATTATTCCACCCCATCTATCAGAAGTGGATGGCAGACGAGTAAATATTATTGGTGATGTGGGTGAGCCTTCAGCCAGAAGCCGACCGCCATTGGCAACGGTAAGGTTGACTCCTGGGCCTAAGTATACAGTTGTTCCTGGTTCTATTATCAACGTTGCACCCTGACCAATATAGAAATTTTGGGAACTAATATAGTATGGGCTGTTGTTTGAAGACCAAACAGTGTTTGATGAGATAGGACTGGTGATTTGAGTGTAATGACCCGTATTATACCAAACGATATAGTTTGTGGAATTGACGATGTTTCCTGACGAATCTACTGCCTCGATCATAATACGATTTAGTCCCGGTTGCAGAGTTAGATTTGAGATGGACCATGAACCCTGCCATGGGACATAATTTGCCGACAGGCCATTTACTTTGACAGTGGTTGTGAGTATTGCATTTGCTGTTCCAGTGAGTGAGATAGTTTTATCTGCAGTGGTTGGGATGTTGTTTGAGAGTGTCAGAGTTGAGTTTACAGAAAATTTATCAGGAATAAGCGTGGAGATATAGGCGACTCTGTTTGAATTATAAGCTTTCATATTATCGATGACTTGCTTTGGTAAGTATGGTCCCAGAACACTATCAATGACTGGGTTTATCTTTTGTGGTGAAAAGACAGTATCGATATAGTATTTAAGCCATTTGAAATAGATTGGAGTAAATTCTGGGGTTTTCATAAATCTCTCGATAACTGGAACTTTGGAGCTTATCATTTTCCAGATTCCGTCTGAGGGAGGGGTTGGAGTGTTGCCTCGTCCCCATAGTGAATCCAGGTCATAAGGCAAGAGTAAAAATCTGGTGTCGATATTTCCGCGGTATAGTGCATAGTCATCGCCTTCGCCTGTGGCCAGGCTTGTTTCAGTATTGTTCATTATTATATTTATGGCCATGTATTGCATCCATTCGTCGACATTAAGGATCCGGGTGACATCTTTGACGTATGTTTCAGGGGTTGTGCCATTGGTCACATTTAGAACACCGAGGAGTTTGATTAAATCGGAATAATCATTCTGGATAAAATTATTTTGTTTGAAATAAAGGTTGGTGTATGAGCCTATGAAGAAATTAGTACCATGCCAATCTAAGTCAGCTGGCAGGTTTAGTGATGACATGGTTGGCTGGCGTATTCCTCTATAAAGATTTCCATCTGGATCATTTGGCCAAGCGTGTTTAACGAAATCATCGTTATATTGTTCGTTAGCTGCGTAATATCCGTAAGAATTGTTAGACACGAGCTCCATTAAGTTAGTAGAGTTTACTCTGACGTGAGCGAGGCGTGAATCAGGGATAGGAATGCCAAGTATTCTGAAAATAGCGCTACCTATGACTTGCGATTGCGCATAGTTACTGTTGAAATTAATTCCGGACTGGCCATTCCATTTTCTATCATTTGGTATACAGACGTGGTAGTTATTAGGATTTAAGGTTCTTGTGCCGTGGCCACGGTTACGTACACCGCAGAGGTATCTAATTTGCGTGGTTTGGCCACCGGAAACCACATTGTCGACGACAATGAAAGTAGCGTTCATTCGTGCATTACTGTCTGCATCTGGAAAGTCTCTTCCCAGGTTGTAAAGTTCGTTTCGTTCATTTTCACGCATGATAATTCTAAAGACTGGTACTGTCGTAGTGTCTTTATCTACGGAATTATCTACCTGGAAAAGTAGATTTGCAGTGCGCGTGGAATTTGTAGGTTGAATAAATTCAGGATATTTTCGTGAATTACCTGAAGTATCATGGGCAACGATATAAAATTCAACAATTGAAGAGTTTGGTAGTTCTGGGAGAATAGCTCCAAATATGCCATCATTCGCGTTTAGATCATTATGTCTGCCATCGTCAAACATCTGTTCTTGGGTGAATTGAGGGAGTCCGTCGATTCTCCAGAAGAGAAAGACATTCGATACAGCGTTATGATCGTCTATGATTTTTGCTGTGACAGTGACACGGTCGGTAGATCTTGGTATTACGGGCAGGTGTTTAACGTCAATAATGAATGGTGCTATATTTTCTGAGAACACGGAATTAGTTGTACCGGGAGTTCCGCCAGGCCTTGAACTGCTCGACCAGTTATGAGAATAGTTGGGGGGCATTTGTGGATTGATCAACTCCAGTGAAGCTCCATAGCCGTCATGTTCAGCGTACCATTCCCATCCCTGGTGATTAAAGTCCATTGGTCCTAAGCGGCGGATGGCCCAATCTCCTTCATTATAAAAATCGACTGTATAAATGATTTTTCCAATGGCATTCAATAGTCTTACATGATGTTTTAGGAAGCCGGACCAATCCCCGACAAAATTGGTGACAGATGTATATTTTTGGGAGAAAGCCTGTTTATTGGCGGTGACTACGAGGTAGCTATTAGCGCCGAGGGTTGTACCTGGAGAGAATGTATAACGCACGTCCCCATCTAGTTGCCAGTTAGAGAGATCTATAGCTTGAGTTGTTGGGTTATATAGTTCAAGCCATTGTTCGGTTAGGTTTGTACCAGGCGGATGATACATCAACTCATTTATGGTTACTTGTGCGTTTGATGAAACAATAGTCAAGAAGAACGATAAACCCACAATACTAACCGGGATATTTTTTATAAATTTACACATATAAAAATAAAAATTTTAAGTGTAGAAATAAAGCATGAAATATGCCATGGCAAGAATTGCAAGTGTGTTGAAGTTTTTGTTGAAATTTTTGTATGTGTCTTTGGCGTTTGTTTATGTTGGAAAAGGATGTGAGCCGTTACTTAAGTTTCAGGCTGGTCCAGGCATTTTCGGATTAATTTAGCGAGGTTATTAGGTTCGAAAGGTTTCTGGATAAAGTTTACGCCATCGATTAAGCCAGCTGACGCGTCTGAGAAGTCCACGGAGTATCCGCTTGTGAAGATCACTTTAAGCTTTGGATTATTTGCCTGCAGGATGGTCGCCAATTCTTTGCCGGACATGCCGTCTGGCATTACAAGGTCGGTTAGTAATAATTTGATTCTATTTTGATGTTGGCGCCAAAGACTAATAGCTGCTGGGCCGGAGGATGCTTCCAGAACGTCGTAGCCGAGGCGTTTGAGGTAAGCAGAGGTAAACACGCGCACAGAGCCTTCATCTTCTACCAGGAGTATAGTTTCATTACCGCCGATTATTGGGGTATCTTTTACATTTGAGATCTCATGGACTGCGGTTTCTTCAAGGGCTGGAAAATATAGTTTAAAAGTTGATCCTTTACCGACGGTGGATTCCACATCGATCCAGCCATTGTGTTGTTTTATTATTCCATAGACGGTAGAAAGTCCGAGCCCTGTGCCTTTGCCTACTTCCTTTGTGGTAAAGAACGGCTCGAATAGATGAGATTGAACTAATTCGTCCATACCTATGCCGGTATCAGAGACTTCTATGCAGACAAATTTACCCGCAACAGCCTGTGGTTTTAATGGGATTCCTTCTGGCGGGACTTGAAATACTGATGTGGATATAGTCAACACCCCACCTCTGGGCATGGCATCTTGTGAATTAGATGCCAGATTAATAATGGCCTGTTCGATCATTCCCGGGTCAGCATAAACTGCAGGTAGATTCATTGAAAAGTTGTAACGGATTTGAACAGTTTCTTTAATTAGCCTGCGCAGCATTTCTGACATTTGTGCCAGGACATCGTTAATATTAAGTTTTCTGGGTTGTACAATCTGCCTTTTACTAAATGTTAGGAGTTGTCTGGTAAGGGTTGCAGCGCGTGTGGATGCAATCGATATCTGTTTTAAGGTTTCTAAAGAATAAGGGGGCAATTCTGGGTCTGATAGCAGCATACTGGTGTTTCCAATGATTACAGTGAGGATATTATTAAAGTCATGAGCTATACCAGCTGCTAGTTGGCCGATACTTTCCATTTTCTGGATTTGACGGATCTGGTCTTCCATTTCTATTTGGTCTGTTATATCAAACGCGTAGCAATGTACTAAATTTGAATTTGGCAGAGGATAGAAAGACCAATCTAAAATTCTTGAAGATATATTTGAACGGATACCAACTCTGGCTTTTGCAGTCTGGATGCACTCTTTGACGATTGCCTGATAGGTAATTGGTAACAGATCTACTAATTCATTAATATGCAGGGCATCGGCTTTTCTCTTTGCTGCTGGGTTTGCGTACGTTATTACGCCCGATTCGGTTACTTCTAGAATCGGATTAGGATTGTTTTCAGGGAATGCTGCTAATTTTTTAATTTCGAGTTCAGCCTGTTTTTTTTCTGTTATATCTCTGGAAATACCAAAGATCCCAATTATAACTCCGTCTACATCACGATATGGGAGTTTTGTGGTAGAAAGCCAGCCGCATCGGCCATCAGGAAGTTTAAAAAACTCTTCTTTTTCATTAATCGGTTGTCCGGTACTAATAACTTGCTTATCAGCTTGAGAAAATTTTTCCGCAACTTCTTTGGGGAAGATATCAAAGCTTGTTTTGCCGAGGAACTCTTCCTGGGTTTTAAAGCCTAGAAAGTTTGTATGAGCTTTGTTGCTTAAGATGTACCGGAGTTCAATATCTTTAATGAAAATATTGATTGGCAAGTTATCGAATAATGTTTTTAACAGATTACGTTCTTCTGCCAGGAGTCGTTCTGATCTTTTACGGTCAGTTATGTCTCTAACAGCTGCGACTCGTACTTGTTTTCCTTTCCATGTAAATACTCTGCCACGGACTTCGCCGAAGAACGTGGAGCCGTCTTTGCGGATGCCAGTAGCTTCATATGGATTTTCGTCGTTGGATTGGATTGCTTTAAAAACGGTTGTTCTTGTATCGGGCGTGGCAAAATCCAGTACAGACTTTCCGATGATTTCATTCAGTTCATATCCGAACATTTTTGCAAAAGCGGGGCTAGCATCGATAATTTTTCCTTTTTCGGAAATTACTATTCCTTCAAAAGCGGCTTCTGAGAACTTACGGAACCTATCTTCGCTTTCCTGGAGTTTTTTTATAAATTCTGTTTTTTCTGTGGTATCGTACACGATTCCCATTTCTCCGACAACGACCCCGTTTTCAATTACTGGTACGGCGGTGAACTCACCGATTCTAAAAGAGCCGTCCTTTGTTCGGATTTTGAGCTGGAACGGTGGTATGGTTTCGCCCCTGGCTAATTTAGAAATATTTTGCTGGACCAGGGCAAGATCTTCAGGATGTATCAGCTGGTCGAATGGCTTCCCAATCCAGTCATCTCTGGACCAACCGGTGATTTTTTCGAATGCAGGATTTAATGAAATGATTGTATTATCTTTGTATGAGAGCGTATAAATCACATTTGGAAAGACTTCAGCTAATCGGACATATTTAGACTCGCTGTCTAGTAATTTTTGTTTGGCTGATTTTTGTTCTGTGATATCCAGTATTATACCTTCGAGTTCTTCAATTTCACCTGAAGGTGATTTTAATGGTTGTCCTTTTTCGAATACCCACTTAATGGAATTATTTTTTGTGATAATTCTGTACTCTATCTGCCAGGGTTTATCATTTGAAATGGCATTATTGACTGTGATCCTGACTAATTCGCGGTCATTTGGGTGGATAATATTTTCAAAAGCGACCTTCGAATTATCGATTATTTCATCCGGGCTATATCCTGTTAACTCATAACAATATGGGGACAAGAATTTCATTGTCCAGAGCTGGTCGTTTTTGCATCTGTAAACTATACAAGGTACTTGAGAAAGGATCTGTTCTACCCACTTGTGGGCCTCAGAGATCAAAGACATTGCTTTTTTCTCTTGTTCTTGTGCTTCTGAAAACTCGATGGCTCGGATAATAGTGGGAGCAAGCCTGAATAAAGCGGTATCGTTTATATAATCGAATATGCTGGTGTTTATGAGTTTTAGAGCGGATTCCTCGAACTTGGGATCTATTATTGCAATTATTGGCGATTCAGGAAATTTTGATTTTAACGTTAATAGTTTTATTGATGGATCTGGATCCTTAAAAACTTCGTTGCCGATTAAAATAATCGAGGGTGCGGTTTCTGATTTTTTATATAAAGAACTTAATGAATGTTCCTGAACAATAGAAAAAGAGATTTTGTTTTTTTTAAAAGTTGAATCTACAAAATCGACAATGTCGGCGCTAAGGCCAAAAGTTAATATTTTAATTGGCAAGTTCATCAGCACTTCAGTTTTTGTTATCTTAACAAAATATAATCTAAAGTAACAAGCTATACATTAGGTTTTTGAGAAACGGGTTCGGCTTCGACCAAAATGGGCTCTTTAAGTTTATTTATTTTCGAGAAGTTTTGTATTTTTTCGACTGCCATGGGTGTGAGTTTGAAGCCGGCAGAGGCTATTAAGATACCATCTTTTGTTTCGATATTAGATCTGAGGATGTATCCGGGTTTAAGATCGTTTATAGAAACAGATATAATTGGCTGGGTTACAGTTGTTTCTATGGACACCAAGCCAGAGAAACAGGCGCTTGCGGCAGAAAGGACTTTTGGATCGTACCAGCCGTGTCTGTTTGACATGATTTTGAATGCTTCTGTTCTTGGGATTTTTGATGTTTCAAGAGCGAATAGATCATTAAGCACTTTTATTATGCGGGCGCCCAATGGGATATTATCACCGCTGATATTATCTTTGGGGAAGCCGGAACCGTCATAATTTTTGTTTTGGTAAAGGACGATTTTTGCAACATTTTCAAGTCTTGGAATATTATTAAGGATTCTTGCTCCGATTTCCGGTACGCGTTCCAGCATTTCCTGTTCGATTTGGCTAAGGGTATAACCGTTTCGGGCTTTGATTATTACTTCCTGGGGTACTGTTACCATGCCGATCTGAGCGAGCATAGCGGCGAGGTGTAATTCCCAAGTATAAGGAGAACCTAATTTTTTGGTTATTATTTGTATGTTTTCACGCAATGATTGAGCTTTACTGAACGCTTGAGGTTCAACCATTTCTATAATGTCTATCAAGGATTTGATGCTTCCGCTTAATGTCTTATTAAGGAGCTCGCGTTCTGCAATGATTAACTCATACTGGTTTATACCGTCTTTGATGGCTTTAATAAGAAACGTAGGGTCACATGGTTTAGTGAGAAACCGGAAGATATTGCTTTCATTTACTACGCGGATAGCTGAGTCAATGTCGGCAAACCCGGTTAACATGATACGGACGCTATCTGGGGATTTATCTTTTACTTTAGAAAGAAATTCTATCCCGTCCATTTCGGGCATTTTCATGTCGGAGATAACAACAGCTATAGGGCTGGATTCTTCGATGATTTTCAGGCCATCGAAACCACTTTGGGCTGTGATAATATTGAAGTATTTTCTCATGGTTCTTTGGTACGAAGACAGGATGTTGGGTTCATCGTCGACAAAGAGGATTTTATGGTTACAGGTGTTTGTTACTTTTTGCTGTTCTTTATTAAAATCGATTTCGAATTGTTGCATAACACATTTCAGGTTAAATTTTTAGGGACAATTTACTCAGTTTTCCATAGTAATTCGCGCCAATTATTAAATTTTTCTTTAAACTCCGAGTTGTTTAGCCAGTTGAGATCTAGATGATTTTTCAATTTAGAAGGGTCAGGCAGGTGCTTTTCATGGTCGAGGGCATTGGCTAAATGGACTATGATGATGACAGATAATCCGTTTGTTTGGTAGAATTGAGGGCGATGATGGAGAGATACTGCCTCGACCAAATTATTTTGGATTCCCCAGATGCCTAAGAGGTAACCGCCGATCTCTGCATGAGACACGCCGAAGATTTTCTGTTCTGCTTCCCAGTGTGGGATATTTTCTTGTCTGGCGAGTGATATGGATTCCTGGAATTGTGCAGGCAGGTTTTTGACAAGGATCAGTTTGCCGATGTCATGCAAGAGAGCAGAGCTGAAACTCAGGTCCGTTGTTTTTTGATCCATTTTTTCTAATGTAGCTATTTTTCTAGCAAGCACGGCTGTTGTCCAGCTATGTGACCATAGTGATTCCAGCGAGAATGCTTTTACGGTTTCTGTATCAAATTGTTTAAACAACTGGATTGACAATACCAAAGCTTTAATAGTTTCGATTCCCAAATATAATGCGGCCTCGGTGGGTGATGCGATTTTTTGTGGCAACCCAAAGAATGCAGAGTTGACCAGCTGCAAAATTTTGGCAGACATGGCGATATCTTTTGAGATTATTTCTCCTACGCGGTCCATAGACGGCTCATTTGATTGCAATTCATTAAGGAGCTGCAGGTACAAATTGGGCAAGGTAGGCAGAGCATCGATCTGGCTGATTGCTTTTTTGAGGGGTTCACTTCCAAGCAGTTGTTTGAGTGAGATAGCTCTATTGATAGTATCTTTCAGGATATTTAGGTCACAAGGTTTAGAGAGATACTGGTGGGCTGGGCCTACGAGGCTATAAATTAGTTCCTGGTCTGAATGTCCGGATAATACTATTCGAATTATGTCAGGGTATAATCTAGCTACTTCGTTAAGTAACTGAGCGCCATTTATCTCAGGCATCATCATATCGGAAACAATAACATCTATTTTGGTGGTTTTCATGATATCCAGTGCTTTCCTGGCGCTTTCAGCTACGAGTACATTCCATTCATTACGCATTGGCCGTAAAAGCCGTTGGATGCCCATCAGCACTTTTGGTTCATCATCTACAAATAATATGTTCATAGCATGGTGTAGTTTACTTTCATGTTTGGATTGTTTGGCTTTGTTGCTTAGGTTTTGTAGAATTACTAATCGAAAGAGGTAGTTTTATTGTGAAAGTAGTTCCTTTGCCTGCCTGGCTATCGAAAGTAATTTGTCCACCATGTTTTTTAACGATGCAATTATACGCAATTGACAGGCCTTGTCCGGTTCCTTTTCCGACACCTTTAGTTGTAAAGAACGGTTCGAAAATATGCGGTTTATTTTCATCTGGTATACCGATGCCTGTATCTGAAACCTGGATCTCGACAGATTCATTAGTATGTGAAGTTTTGATTGTTATTTTACCTTTTTGACCGGGTTTTTGCTTAACGACGTCGGCTATTGCATGGGCTGCGTTGATCAATAAGTTTAGAATAACCTGGTTGAAATCGTCTAAATAGCATGGCACGAGTGGTAGGTCCGGATCTAAATCGAGTACCACGTCTGAGACATATTTCCATTCGTTTCTGGCAATAGTGACGGAGGTTTGGATAGCTTTGTTTATATCTGCTGGAGTTCGTTCTTTTGAGCCTGGGTGTGAAAAGTCTTTCATGGCACGTACTATGGTTGTTATCCGATTAATTCCTTCGAGAGATTCCTGGATAGATACTGGTATTTGTTGTAGCAAGAACTCAATGTCTGAAGATTGCCAGAGTTCTTCGAAGGCTTTTATGGCCTGTTCTGAGGGTGCGCCAACTTTGGCCTGGTCCAAAAGCTCCTTGGCTGCATTAAGTAGTTTAGTGATTGATTCGAAAGATTCTTTGAGGAATCTGGTATTGTCTCCGACGTATTGGGTTGGTGTATTGATCTCGTGGGCTATACCGGCGGCGAGCTGACCTATAGCTTCAAGTTTTTGAGATTGACGGAGTTGAACTTCCATCATGTCATGTTCTTTTTGGAACTTGTGCCTATCTTCCTCAACTCCTATGGCTGAGCCTACGATACTTAAGATTTTTTTATCTTCGGAAGAGAAATTGTTTTTGTTAGTGAATCCCAGACACAGGCAACCAATGACCGAGTTTGATGATTTAACAGGTTGTAATACCGCTAAGACCAGGTTGCAACTCAAGATCCTGGGGTCGGTAATAGCACTAATTGAATCAGCTAGTATTGGAATTGTTAGAGGGTTTCCGAAGTCTTTGTCTGATTTTTCCAGTTCTAAAGCTGCGGAAATACTTTCAATTTTGAGTTTTGGATAATTAACTCCTTGAGGAAGATTGTATGAACCTACATGGACCACTGAATTTCCCTCAAATCTCTCATACCATGCAACATTTGCCCCCAGAATTTCAGCAGCTACACTGACTAATTGGTTTATATTTTTAATGGGGTCTGTCCCGAATTCGAGAAAACATTGATTAATCTTAGTTAGCTGCTTAGCAAACTGCACATTTTCCAAATATTGAGCGATCTGACTCGAGATGCTTTGGATGGTGTCAAGTGCGTCATTATCAGGCGGGTCTGGCTCTTTTTTGGCAAATGTCGCAATTCCAAATAGTTTATCACCTAAGATGATTGGCATTACTATACCTGCCACTAATCCAATATTCGCCAGGATTCGACAGTTGTTACTATTACGATCTTGTGAATCAAAATGTTTGAAAATAGGTTTTCCTGATTCGATCGAATTAAATGGGAATTTGGTGATGTCGATTTCTGTCTCAGTCAGCCTGAACTTACGGATATTAGACTCAGAAATCCATGGTGCGCAATAGCAATGTAACCAACTTATGGTTCCGTTTGTATTATTTACAGTCCAGTACTCGCCTATATCCAATTCGAAATGTTTACAAATGATTTGTAGACATCGTCGTAGAGCATCATTTTCATCAGAAACAGTGGATAAGACTTTGGTTAGTTCAAGTTGAGCTGATCTTTGTTCATCGGCCTTGCGTCTTTGGGTTATATCGCGTGAAATACCAATCAGCCCATAGATTTTTCCGTCAGGGTTTTTTAACGGGACTTTGGTTGTAGCCAGCCAGATAGTATTTCGCGAGTCTGTTTTTATTTTGAACAGGCAATCGATTGCTAAAGTTCCTTTAGATAAAATTTCTGTATCCTGGGCAAACATTGACTGGGCAATTGCTGCAGGGAAAAAGTCAAAATCTGTTTTACCTATAGCGTCTTTGGGGTCGTCAATGCCTAAAATTTTTGCTGTTGCTTTGTTAAGCTGTACAAACCTGGCGGATGCGTCTTTAAAGTAAATTGCATCCGGGATGTTTTCCATGAGTACAAGCAATAGGTCTCTTTCCTTTTTGATGGCTAATTCAAATTCACGCTGTTCGGTTATATCCTGAATGATTCCATGAAGCAGAAGTGACTCTGGTGTGTTTTCTGATTCAATTAATTGTCCTTCTAAGAAAAAAATTTTTGTGATCCCATTAGAGAGAGTCATCCTGAATTCGGATTTAATCGATTTACTTCTTTTTTGAAAGATTAGATCGAATCGCTTCCCGATTTTCTCACGGTCCTGGGGGTGTATTAGTTCTAAGAAATCGTTTAAATTTCTTACATGTTTAGTGCGTATCTCTGGGCCGAATAAGTACTCGACGTCGGAAAACCATGTTAGCTGCTTACTTGTTAAATCAAGCTCCCAATTACACAATCGTGCTATTCTTTGTGCTTCTGCTAATTTAGTGCTTCTGCGTGAGAGTTCGTTTTCTATTTTTTTCCTTTGTGTTAGGTCGTGAGTTATTCCGGAGAAAAAATCAATCTCACCTGTGGTGTTCTTATGTGCAATTATTATTTGCCGAACGGGGATTTCGTTATGCTCAGCTGTTAAAATATGGAGTTCTCCTGACCAATACCCAGTTTCAATTGCTTTTGGTAATGCTTCGTACAAGATTAGTGGTATATAACGTCCTGGATATAGGTTCGATATACTTAAAGTGTTGATTGGAGTTGAGAGGTCTTTACAAAAGATCTTTTTAGCAGCGTCGTTTAAGTATTCAATTGAATAGTCCTTGTTTGCTATCCAAATATAATCTGGGTTTGCATTAAGAACAGTGATTAATCTTTCCTGAAAATTTTGAATGTTATTTTTTTCGTGTTTGATGCGACGCATGTCCTGGATCCATTTTATAACAGATCGAAACCTATCCCAATCTCCCTTTATGATTATATCTGAAACACCGCTCCTGAGACACTCAATGGCTTTGCTCTCGCCAATCGAATCTGTCAATAAAACGAATGGCGTTTCTGGAGAATATTTTTTAACTAAATTTAAAGCCTCTAAGCCGTCGAACTTTTGAAGCCAAAAGTTAGAAAATATTATATCGAATTTTTGATCGGTAATAGCCTTAATAAAATATGCTTGGTCCGTAGTATTCGTTAATTCGAAACCGACTCCGGACTTTTTTAGCTCGTTCTCGGTTATCTTCACTATTTCCGGATTATCTTCCAGCAAAAGAATGCGGAACTTTTCCTGCATAATATATATATCGGCAGAATTTTCCATTTATTGAGTTAAAATAGGTAAAGTTTGCAGACGAGATAACCTTCATGGTAAATGCTTCTGAAAAACTAAGCTTAGCTGCGGTTTTCTAAAAACCTGTCTTTTTTGAGGTTTGAATTTATTGTTGCTTTGTAAATTGTATTTCTTAAAACAGGGTCATCCAGATTACTTTAAATAAAGCATTTACTGTGGCTTATAAGTAAATACCCTGAATGTCCCAAACCGCAGGTAATTTTTCTTGGCATGAATAATGGCTCCAGTCATTCGGCTGTTCTGAATAAAATTTCTAATCAGTATTCATACATTTGATTAGGTCAGCTTTTGACATGATCAACTGAGAATTCATTCCTTGACCTTGAGAACGGTTTCAAAATTGTTATGGGCAAAGTGTTAGTTTGTGTAGCGGATTAAAACAATGGGAGGTTCGTTTATTTAACTTTTTAAAGAAACTTTTTACACTATATTTCGTCTAATAGATTGTGGTCAGTGATATTAGTTGTTATTTTAAAGCAACACCTTAAAATAGAGTTATGATTTTACGGCAAAAAAGAATTAGAGCAGAAGGGTTAATCATAGCCTGTTTAATCGGGTTTTCACTTGTTTGTATCAGCGAGCAAAGTGGTAATTCTAATCCATATCAAACAATAACCGAGCGGAATGTTTTTGGACTTAAACCAGCGATTCAGCTTCCCCCCGCTACATCAGATCAACCACAAACAATAAAAAATTTATTCTTAACAGGGATATCTGTTAAAAAGGGTGAAAAAGTTGCACATTTTGCGACGCCGGACCCTTCAAAGCCGGGCACGCAAAAATATTTCAGCCTGAGAGAGAAGGATAGTGATTCCGGGATAGAAGTTTTGGAAATCAACGAACGAGCAGGGACTGTTAAGATAAAAAATTATGGTAATATTGTTGATCTGAGCTTCGAAAAGAACGGCTTGAAACCGCAACAGCCTGCCACATTATTGCCTCAACAGCAGGGCCAGAATCCGCAGCAAATGGCTATGGCTGGTGCACCCGGAGCTCAGTTTCAAAACCCTATGCAGATGCAACCTGGACAGACGAATCAATTTGGGGCACAGAATTGGCAGCGTTTTCAGAGAAATCAGGGCGCTCAAGATCCGAACCAACAGGGACAAGACAGAGCTAGTGTAGTGCGCGAATTTTTAAGGAATCAAAACAACAATCTTACTCCAGAAGATATAATGGCCATAAGAAATCTTCAGCGTGCGTTATATGGCCCTGAAACAATGAATATGCGAGGTGGATTCCCTGTAGTACCCGGTCAATAGAATTCTGAAAAGAGCAGTCCTTAGGTGGTAAATTTGTTGGGGAAATCAGTTTGCTATTTTTCGTTGGTCTTAAGCCGGGGCAATGATGGAGTTAATTGTTCCTTCCTGTTTCGATTTTTATTTGAAACTTTTAAATTAAGTCTACATACTAATCGTCAAAATACTCAGCTATGAAACCTATGAGATCAGAGACAACGATTGATCGTCGGACTTTTATCAGAAAGAGTTGTGGCTTAATTATTGCGGCGTCAATAGGCCCGTCGATAATACCGGCAACTGTTTTTGGCAAAGGGGCACGTTCTGCCCCATCAGAACGCGTAACTGTTGGCTGTATCGGTACGGGGCCTCAAGGTCGTGGTGTAATGAGTAATTTTCTAGTTCAACCGGATGTCCAGGTTCTGGCAGTTTGTGATGTAGCTGGGAGGAATCTAGAAGCAGCGAGGAATCAAGTTAATCAGCATTACAAAAACGTTGACTGTAAAACGTATTTAGATTTTCGTGAGCTTATAAACAGACCGGATATAGATGCATTATTAATAGCGACACCGGATCATTGGCATGTGCCAGTTGCTATCAGGGCTGCTGAGGCAAAAAAGGATATGTATTTGGAAAAGCCGATGGGGCTTTCAATAAAGGAGGACCAAACTCTAAGGCGGAAGATTCAAAAGAAGAAATGCATATTCCAGTTTGGAACGCAACAGCGCTCTTCAGAACAATTTAGACTTGCGTGTGAATTGGTAAGAAATCGGCGAATTGGTAAGCTTAAAAAGATTTATGTATGGTGCTCAGCATCAAGGCCTGGTGGTTCTACAAAGCCGACAAAAGTACCGGATGATCTTAACTACGACATGTGGTTGGGGCCGGCTCCGTTTTCGCCGTATACCGATGGAAAAGCATTTGATAATGACCCGCCGGGTTCATGGAAGACTTGGTGGTTTAATTACGACTATGCTTTAGGTTTCATTGCTGGCTGGGGAGTGCATCCACTTGATATTGCGTATTGGGGGTTCCCAGAAATGATGGCTGCGCCTTTTGAAATAGTGGGCAAGGGCATCTTCCCGACCGAAGGTGCATGCAACACTGCTATCGCTTGGCTGGTTAGGTTTAATTTCGCAAATGGCGTTGAATTGGAATACCGCGGTGTTCGAAACGGTTACGATGTTGTTAATGAATTGAATGATTTGTCGGGGTGGCAGAAAAAGTTTGGTCGCGCAATAGACCATGGCACGGCGTTTGAAGGGACAGATGGCTGGGTATTAGTGGACCGTGGTGCCATTAGAACCAGCCCTGAAGATCTTATTGAAACAAAGTTTTCAGCCGGTGAGATCCGTTTGCCTCAAAGTTCAAATCATGTCCGAAATTTTATCGATTCAGTTAAAAGTCGCAAACCGGCAATTTGTCCGATTGAAGACGCAGTCCAAGCTGATATCCTGTGTCATTTATCTGATATTTCCACCAGGCTAAACCGAAAGCTTGTCTGGGATCCTAAGAAGGAAAAATTCATAAAAGATAATGATGCAAATAGAAAACTTGAACCCAGGCCCGCGCGAGAACAGTGGAAAATATGAACATGAAATTTTTCTATTTTAAAATCAAAATTCATCTTGCTCGATGAGGATAATTTTTTTATAGTATAGTAAAAATAAGCTCGGAATTAAATGTGGTTTGCAGATTTGTTTGTGCAGGTAACAATGTGAATAAATGAGGTGTGCGCATGGATATAACTTTTAAATGCCCATATTGCTCTCAAGAAATGGTAGCTGACGATTCTGGAGCAGGTTCTGAGGTTGAATGCCCCAGTTGTGGCAAGACTATTACTATACCTGCTCCTACTTCATCGCAAACCAGCAGTCAGCCCTTGAACCCAATTTTGACTTCTGCAGCCGCTCGCGAGGAAAAACATTATTCTGTACCAGTCAGAGAAGCTCATACAGAGATCCTTATAGAAAAGCCCAAACCACCACTTGAGGCCACAGCAAAAGGTATTGATAAACAAATCAGGGTCAAAACTATAAGACGTATTGATTGTATGGAGGTTGGCAAGGATAGATTCGACGAAAATGTTTCACAGTTTTTAGGAAAGATTGGACAAGAAAATATTATAAGCATTTCGCCCATTAACTATACTTATCAAGACATTGGATCCAGACAATTGCTTACGGATTTTGGCGTTTTGATTGTTTATAAGGGCTAAGATATTCCCCTTTGTTCGCTGTAATAACAAATTGAATAAGGTTGATGATGCATTATCTTTTCTTGTTTTTAGTCATTGTATTAACACAAATCAGCCAATTTGCTTGTTTACCCGTTAATGAGATCATAATCAATAACCCCAAGCTATTGCCAGGTGGACAGGTTCTGATCTTGAGGACCAATTATCATGGTTGGTCTAACTCAGTTATTATGTCAAATGGTAAAATAGAGGTGATTGTAGTGCCCGAAATAAATAGGATTATGGTTTTTAGATTTTGTGGTGGTGAAAATGTTTTTTGGGAGAACATGAAATTACTTGGACAAAAAGCAGATTCAGAAGCCAAAGATTGGATTAATTTTGGTGGCGATAAATCATGGCCAGCGCCGCAATCGGCCTGGATTTCTATTACTGGACGTGGCTGGCCACCGCCTAAAGGATTCGATTCAATGCCAGCAACTTTAGAGATTAGAAAGGATTATGTGCAATTAATTTCTGCAATCGATCCGTCATACGGAATCAGGGTTATTAGGACCATTTCGTTGAATAAGTCGAAACCGGTAATGATCGTCGACACTGTTTATGAGAAACTCTGGGGTGAACCGCTGGATGTATCTGTATGGGTCATTACACAGATGCGAGACCCGGTTGGTGTGTTTATTCCTGTCTCAGAAAAAATGGCTTTGTCAACGAATTTATTATTTGTGAAATTAACTGATGAATTGCCATCGGATTTTTGTATTACCAATGGTTTGTTAAGTTTAACTAGAAATCAGAAAACTGGCTGTAAGATAGGAGTCAATTCGGAATCGATGATTTGGATGGACGATAAATATGTGCTTAAGATTGAATTTTCAAGAAAGAAAAATGCGGAATACCCGGATCATGGTTCGAACATCGAGGTCTGGACAAATCCTGATCCGTATCCATACATTGAGTTAGAAACTCTTGGGCCAATTGTAAAATTAAAAAAAGGAGAGAAAGTAAAAGCTACTAATACTTATATTCTTTCCAGGAGATCATCTTTTATAGCTTTACAGGATGCTCAACGAGTAAGGGATTAAGTTAATGATTTTTTGCCTGTGTACCGCGTAGGTGTATATTCCTTTTGCGGGAAATAATAACGTGGATTGATTATTTTTTCAAAAGGTCATTGAAAAATTGGGCCATTATTGAAGGCTTAGAGCAATGGCCTGTGGATTATTTAATTTGGTGGTTTAATTTGGTGGTTCTGCGTTCAGCCGGGCGGAGAGGAACGTTTTCAATTGCAAAGCTGTTTCCCCACCGAGGCCTGGGACCGATTGTATGTCTTCGACCTTTGCTGAAGCTATTGCGTGGACGGACCCAAACTTTTTTAGCAACAATGTTTTACGTTTCGGGCCTATTCCGGGGAATTCGTCTAATAAACTTTCATTAATTTTTTTGAGGCGCAGTCTGGCATTAAATGTGTGGGCAAACCTATGTGATTCATCACGGATCCTCTGAAGTAATTTTAATGCTCCACAATTTTTGGGGAGTCTGATGGATTCACTTTTATGCGGTAGATAAATTTCTTCGAATTCTTTAGCGAGTCCTATAATAGAAATATTATCTAAGCCGAGTTTTTTCAAAGCGGAGTATGCTGCATTGACCTGGCCCAGCCCACCGTCTATCAATATTAGGTCCGGAAGTCTATTTTGTAAATTTTGGTCGGGGTTCCTGGAATCTCTCGAAAGATTATCTGATATATTATTCTTTTTTTCGGATTGTTCGCGCAGGACTCTGGTATAACGTCGGGTTACTACTTCATGGATGCATGCAAAGTCGTCCTGGCCAGGAACAGTTTTTATCCTGTATCTTCTATATTCTGATCTTGCTGGGCGCCCATCATAAAAGCAGACCATAGACGCGACAGAAAACGTACCACTGATATTTGAGATATCGAAACCTTCGATTCTTCCTGGAGGTTTTGGTAAACTGAGGACTGTGGCTAGATCGAGCAGATCAGATTCAGGATTTATTGCAACTGGAAGTTCAGAAGGTAATCGTTCAAATGATCTATTTTTTTGCAATGTGATACGCAGGCTAGCTAATAAGTCTCTATACTCTGCCGCTTTTTCAAACTGGAGAGTGGCTGCGGCATTTTTCATTTTGATTTCAAGATCTTGTTCTATTTCTTTACATTTACCTTCCAGGAATTTGCATGCTTCTTTAACAGACGTCAGGTAATCTTCTGTGGAGATTTTTCCTATGCAAGGGGCACTACAATATTTCAGATGCGCGTACATGCAGTGTTTGTACTCAGCCTCTGTAGGATTAAAAGTTTTACAGGCTCGCAAATGGAATGTTTTTCTGACCAATGCAAGGGTGTTTCTAGCAGCTTTTGAATCAACAAACGGGCCAAAATATTTTGATCCATCATCTGTTTTTAGACGGGTGAGGGTAAAAAGAGGAACCGGATCGTTCAAGTTTACTTTGATCATTAAGAATCTTTTATCGTCTCGGAAGCTAATATTATATTTTGGTTTGAATTCCTTGATTAATTTACCTTCCAGTAATAGTGCTTCAGCCTCAGTTCTGACTGTAAAAAAATCCAGGTCATGAATTGTGTCTATAAGGGCTTTTAATTTTAGGTCCCAGCTTTGACGACGCGATGGATGGAAGTACTGACTTACTCTTTTTTTGAGGTCACGGGCTTTTCCTACATAGATTACTTTCCCGAATCTATCACGCATCAAGTAAACACCAGGTTTATGAGGAATTTGGGTAAGTTTAGCCTTTAATGAATTGTTTACGGACATACCCAAACTAGCTGGCTATCAATATTGAGTTTTATTCTGCAACCAATTCCGGGTGCTCCATGAATGCGTAGCAAAGCAGATGGCAGACTACCATTTGTGTATCTTCTGCACGTCCATAATGTGTATCGTTAATAACTACGAGTTTATCTGCTAAGTTGGCTAATTTTCCTTTTTTGCCGCCGACCAGAGCTATTGAGTAGAGACCGTTTTCTTTTGCCCATTGTACAGCTTTTACCACATTTGGGGAACTGCCGCTAACGCTTAGCACTAATACGATATCACCTGGTCTGCCTAAATTAATTAATTGTCTCAAAAAAATCTCATCATAGGAATAATCATTTCCTATTGCGGTAATCCAGCTTATATTATCATTAAGACTCATACAGCGGAAAGGTATTCCAACCTTATCTGATGCGCCTTTGCCAAGGTCTGTAATGAAATGTGAAGCATTTGCCGCGCTACCACCATTGCCAAAAGCGAAGATTCGACGTCCATCTTTAAGCGCTTTCTTAAGGTCCTGAATAATTTCCTCTACTGTCTGTATTGGGATGGAGTCAAGAGCAGCCTTTTGTCTTGTTAGATAATCAGTGATCCAATTTTTCATAATTTAATTATAACCTATGAGGTTTAAAAATTCGACAAATTTGAGCTGGATAAACTTATTTCTTAGGTAAAGGCAACGTTTGGTTATTGGGTTTAATTGTTTCGGGCTTGTAAACTCCCGGGCCTAAGTGCGACAGTGGATCTTTCGACTTGTACGAGGTGTAGATGGAATAACCAGCATATATCAATACTATTGCCAGTATGGCGCAGATAATTGCGACCAGATATTTCCAGTTGAACTTAGCAATGACTAGAAGTAGTTTGTCTGCAATGGTTGGACCTTTAGGAGTAAGCGGTTCAGGAGTGCTAAATTTTTCAGAATGCGCAAGTTCTTTGTCTAGATCTTTAAGGATTGCTTCTACATCAAGTTTTAGAAAATTCGCATATGTTTTAACAAATCCTCGAATGTACACTGCTGCGGGAAACTCAGAGTATTCCCCGGTTTCAAGGGCATGGATGTGCGATGACCTTATTTTGGTTGCATCGGCAACCTCATTGATCGTGAGGTTTTTTGCTTCACGTGCTTGCTTAAGTTGTTCTGCAACTGTGGGCATTGATTAATTATTAACTAAATTTATAAAATTTGGCAATCTAAGAAAATTCGAAACCTTTTTTCATAAAATGTGTCTTGAAAGATAAACGGCAATTTATTGCCGGTTATGAATTTAATAGTTGATTTGAACGTCTTAGCAATCATTATATTGACGGAATTATGCAAATAATGCACTGTTTGAAGTTCATGCGTAGGAAATTTATTGTTCTAAGTTTGTCAATCTTGGGTATACTCCCAGTTTTCGCTCAAGATAATAATTTTACGACAAATCAATTAAGCTTGGCCGATTGCATCAGCCTGGCACTTGAACATAATTTTGATGTGCAGATAGCAAAGATCAACCCAGAAATATCGCGCTACTCTTTAAACATGGCTTATGCGAGCTACGAACCTTCATTTTATTTTTCAGCTCAACAATCCTACAATAAAATGGAAGGGAGTTCTGATATTTCCACTTACACACCGCCACCAAATGAAACATGGCGCGAGGCATTTCAAAGTGGGATTTCAGGTCTAGCTCCGTGGGGACTTAGATATGATTTGTCTGGTTCAGTTAACAGGTCAAGTGGTACTCGACCAGATATGTTAGGTAATATAGTTGATCGTGGCTTTGAATATAATTCAGATGCTGCTATTACGTTGAGCCAGCCGTTATTGAAAAATTTTTGGATCGATCAACCCAGAATGACAATTCAGGTCAATAAGCGAAATTTAAAAATTTCACAGCTTGCGTTTCAGCAACAGGTAATGACCACAATAACCAGTGTCGAACAGGCATATTATGACCTTATTTACGCCATGGAAAATGTGAAGGTGCAGGAAAAAGCGCTTCAGCTGGCTGAGGAACTCCTGGCTGAAAACAAAAAACGAGTCCAGGTTGGCGCAATGGCGCCTCTTGATGAAAAACAAGCTGAGTCTCAAGTAGCAAGTAGTAAAGCCAGTTTATTGATAAGTCTTCAGACTTTATCTAACCAACAGAATGCTTTGAAGAAGCTTATAAGCGAAGAATTCTTGAAGTGGAAAAACGTCTTTATTCAGCCTACCGAACAACTCAATGCTATTCCAATGGCGTTTAGCCTGACCGATAGCTGGAATAAAGGATTAACTCAGCGCCCAGACATTGTCCAGATGCGAACTGAATTAGAAAAACGTGATATCCAGATCAAATATTATAAAAATCAACTGTTTCCGCAACTGGATCTCAGAGGCAGTTATGGGCGTAGCGGTGTTGATCGTACTTTGGGCGGAGCTCTTGATGATATAAATGTAGAGAGGGATCCGCATTTTTCATATGGGATAGTATTGAATATACCGCTCGGAAACACTACAGCTAGAAATAACTATAAATCTGCAAGGGCTCAAAGACAGCAATATTTGCTTCAATTAAAACAACTAGAACAAAATATCATGGTGGCTATTGATGATGCTATCAAACAGGCTCAAACAAGCCTGCAGAGAGTAGAGGCCACCAAGCAGGCCCGTGAATATGCAGAAGCAGCGTTAAAAGCTGAACAAAAGAAACTCGAAAGCGGTAAAAGCACAAGTTTTGTCGTCTTACAGCTCCAGCGTGATTTAACAAGTGCTAGATCCGAAGAGATCCGTGCACTTGCTGACTATAACAAAGCTTTAGCCCAGCTATCATTAGTTGAGGGCTCTACTTTAGAGCGACATAATATCAAGCTCGATTTTAAATAGTTTTCAAATTAAATAGCTTTCCGATTTATTATTAACCAGGGTGGTTTTTGTTGAATATTTCTTAGAACTCTGAATTTTTGTCTTTTCTAAGGAGCCATCGGTCTTTATAAATCCTGAATCTAATGAGAAAGATAGCAACCGTTACAGTTATTGGAAAAGACCGCACTGGTGTAATCGCTAAGATCACTAATTTTTTGTTTGAGAAAAAAGCTAATATAGAGGCATTGGAAGAACAGGTCACCCGAGGCCAATTTAGTATGACCTTGCAAGCTTCATGGAAGGCCAAGGATTTCGACCTGGATACTATAAAATCGGGTCTTGATGCACTTGGTCGGGCCCTGTCCATGGATATAAGAATCAAAGTGTATGAACAGAATAAACTTCAGCGATGCGCTATCTTTGTTACAAAAGAGCCTCATTGTTTTGTGGGTTTGATGAACGCTTTTCGAAGTGGAGAGCTCAAGGCTAAACCTGCTGTAGTAATTTCAAATAAACGAGATCTTGAAAAATTGGTTTCCGATTTTGGATTGCCTTTCGTTTTTTTGGAGTCGCAAGACCGTACCATAGCAGAAAATCAGGCATTATTTGAGATGGAAAAATACGAAGTCGATTTTGTGATCTTAGCTAGATTTATGCGCATTCTTTCTCCAAACTTTGTTTGGCGTTACAAAAATAAGATTATAAATATTCATCCGTCTTTGCTTCCTAGTTTTCCCGGTGCTCAAGCTTATAGACAGGCTTATGAACGTGGGGTCAAAGTCATTGGGGTTACCGCCCACTTCGTTACTATGCATCTTGATGAAGGCCCTATTATTGCTCAAGATTGCTTTAAAGTAACCCCTAAAATGTCATTAAAGGATATCGTGTCAAAAGGCCAAACTTTAGAAACAAAAGTGTTGATAAAGGCTGTGAAGCTATATCTTTCAAAACGCCTCGATGTTTATTGGGGGATTGTTAAACAGGTTTGATTTTTTTCTTTTCGTGTAACCATGCATTCAAGGCCGTTATATTTAAAAGTTATTGCATGTGAGATAATCCAGCGCGAACTTTGTCTTCTAACAGCAAATTGCCCTAACATTATTGACTTAGAGTTTCTTGCTGTGGGTAATCATGATTTTCCTCAAAAAGGAAACAAAACTTTACAAGAGGCGATCGATTCTGTGCCAGCCGATTCCTACGATGCTATCTTGATTGGTTATGGAGTTTGTAATTGTATCATCAACGGTATTACCGCAACACATACCAGGCTAGTAATTCCACGGGCTCATGATTGCTTAACCTTTTTACTGGGATCCATGCAAAGATATGAAAATGTTTTTTTCCAGAATCCAGGTGCATTTTATTTTTCAACTGGTTGGGCAGAATTTACATTAAGACGAGAACTTCGCGAAAAAGGGGTCCGTGGCATTGAAAATTCGCACCTGGATGAATTAATCCAGCCGAATATCTCGCCCCGCAGGTCTATTGATGAGCTTTCTGCTAAATATGGACCGGAGACCGCTCAATATCTTGTAGAAATATCCAGGAAACTAACTGAGAATTATAAAACCGGTATTTATATCGTAATTGATGGAATAAATTCTCCTGAGTTAGAAAAGCAAGCCCGATCCATATGCGATAAAAGGGGCTGGAAGTTTATTGAATTGAATGGTGATTTGACCCTTTTGAAAAAATGGTTGTGGGGAGAATGGCCTGAAGATGAATTTTTAATTGTTAAGCCTGGTCAAAAGGTTTATGCTTCCTTTAAGAATACCTTGATAGAAACGAATCAAAAATAATGAGCCAAAACTATGAATGCGTCATTGTTAAGTTCAATATCAGAGTCAGTTGTTGCACTCGATAAAATAGCTACAATAAATAATACAAATCAGGCTTTATCTGAGGGTATAGCCCCTATGGAAATTATCAATGCTTTAGCCAAAGGCATGGAGAAAATAGGCGATCAGTTCAGATCCGGCGATATATTTCTTCCTGAGGTCATGGTTGCTTGCGATGTTTATAAAGCCGGCTTTGATTTAGTGTTTCCATTGTTTCAGGCACAACAGCAGGCAGAGGCTCAGGCGTGTATAGTTTTAGGAAGTATTTTTGGTGACGTGCATACCGTTGGTAAGGATGTGGCCTCAGCGGTATTTGCTGCGGCCGGATTCAAGGTGATAGACTTAGGCGTAACTGTTAAAGATGAGACCTGGGTGAAAACTGTTGCAGAAATGAAACCTGATATTGTTGGTCTGGGGACTTATATGACATCTACCTTTATGCATACAAAGAAAGTTGTTGAACTACTAAAAGAGGCCGGCTTGCGTGACCAGGTTAAGGTTATTTGTGGAGGCCCATCTGTTTCTATGGAATCGGCAATATCTCTTGGAGCCGATGGCGGGTCAAACAATGCATGGGAGGCTGTAGAAATCATGAGGGGCTGGTTAAAAAATTCAAAAAATAATTAAAAATTTAAAAATTATGAAATCTATTTCAAGACGTGAATTTGTGCGGAATGTGCCAATTTCCATTGGCTTAATATCGCTACTGAATAATTTGGAGTTAATCAATCTCGCAGAAGCCCCGGCGCAAGAACCTTCGGAAACCGTCAAAAAAAGGCAGGCCGTGTTGTCCAGATTGGAGAGCCAACGTGGCGAATATGGGCTTAGTGTACCCCTTGAGGACGGTAAAATGCTTTCACTTTTGACTTACGCCATTAATGCTAAGAAAGCGTTAGAAATAGGCACTTTTATCGGGTATTCAGCTATATGGATAGGCTCTGCCCTTGAAGAAACTGGCGGGCAGTTGATTACTGTAGAGATTGATCCAGAACGGGTCAAAGAAGCAAAACAGAACATCTCCCAGGCAGGATTGGAAAATATAGTTACATGTCTTCAAGGCGATGGACATAAGGTCGCTCGTGAACAACAGGGGCCTTTTGATTTTATTTTTTTGGATGCTGAAAAAGGAAATGAACTCGATTATTTAGAAGCTGTATTTCCTAAACTTAATCCGGGTGGAATTATTGTTTTACATAATGCTATAGCGTTTAAAAAGGCGATGGAGCCTTATTTGACCAGAGTCATGAACCATCCTCAACTTATTTCGGTGGTGATCAGTACCAATTTAAAAGACGGCATGTGTGTAAGCTTAAGAAAAAGGAGGTAATTATGAGTGAGATTGTAGATATTTGGGTTGACCGATTACGCGGGAAAATAGAACCCATAGGCAAAATGACACATTGGGAACGTTTGAGTGCAGCGTTTGACAGAAAGCCAACCGATCTTATACCTGTGGCTCCAGAGTTAGATTATTGGCAGGTTACCTATGCTGGCTATGGTCATGACGAAACCTTTAATGATATAGATAAGACCACAGACGCGTGTATTAAGACCTGGGCCGACCTCAGAACGGACGCTATCTGGATGTACGTTGACCTGGGGCACCAGTTAGAGCCAATGATTCCCCCTGAAAAACGAAAGGACCATATTATTGTTCGTGGCAAAAAAGACTATGTGTTATTCCACCCAATTGCTGATACACTGGACCAGGCTATAGAAATTTTTGAAAAACAGCTCTGGACCAGATATGGCGATTCATCAAGAGCGGTAACTCATTATACACCTCATATGCTCCAATTGTTGGAATTCCAGGAAAAAATGGATCGTATAGTCCCGATTATTGTTGGTGCTGCTACGCCTATTAACCAAGCAGAAACCGTTGTAGGAGTTGAAAAATTCGTTAAATGGTTAATTACCGAGGACAAAGTAAAAATGAAACATTACCTTGATCTGGTCTTGTTAGAACGCTTGGCAGCCCTCGATTTTTATAGGGATTTTGCAGCGAAAAATGGGTGTGCATTCTTTTGTTTGTGGGGAGGAGCACGAACCTGGGGGCCACGACAACTAGACGAGTTCGGGTACCCCGATAGGATATTTGCTGAAAAAGCAGCCCAAATTTTCCCATATACATTTGTCCATCATTGTGGAAAGAACTTACCAAAAGCTTTGGAATTAATAGCAAATTACCCAGCCAAAGCTGTTCAATATGATGAGCCTTATTATTCCATGGATATTTCGTGGCGGGATTGGTGTGAAACAGTTGCTAAGATATTCAGTGGTAAAAAATGCGCCATGAATGCGCCTACGACCCAACAAGCCTGTTTTGCTACAGTGCCCCAAATCGAAAATACAGTTAGGGAATTTATCCAGGCTACTATTCCTTATACCACGGCTGTTGTAATGCCCGGATGTGAAATAGATTCATACGCTCCGGTTGAAAATGTTAAAGCAATTATAAACGCGGCCAGGAGTTTTCAATTGTAGCAAGAGCCTGTCTAAGAATCGGTTTCATCAGTCGACCTGGCTATTTCTCCTGGTTTTAATATTTATTCACCGATTTTATGAGTTTCTGGCAAATAATCTGGGTGAAGAACGAGCAGCTTGAGTTATTGCCATTGGCCTTGTCCGATTGTTGAGAGGTTTAAGTTTAAATCATGTACAGGATTGGTACGAAGGCACCTGGTGCTCTCGGATATCGGCGAGAGCCGTTTACAGGACAAGTTTGCATCACATTAATCTTTCTGTGATCCTTGATAAAGGAAGGGGGGTATACCGTTGAGTTATGAGATATATCCTTACAGCATCAATAATGTAGTAACGTTGCAAGACACGATGAAACGGCTTCATGCGATGGGTGTAAATGATTATACAGTTGTGTTGAACAGAGGTTTTTCAGCATAGGGAATGTTGAACTTTTAATGTAAAACCGAATAGACTTTATCATAGCAATCCATAAATGGTATGAGGCTATAGAGAGAGTTATTAGCAGAGTGATAGAGACAATAGAAGAGACACGATACCATAAGGCGACTGCATAGTACCGACTTAGAAGTATTTCTAATGCCTACGCTTCTAGCTGATACAAATCTATTTCTCTGGGTGGACCTGGAAAGCCCCACAAATGAAGAGATTAAAACTATTTTGGAAGATGTTTTTCATTTTCACCCACTTTCTATCGAAGATTGTTTGACAGTAAGCTCTTCACCAAAAGTAGACGAATACTCGCCGAGAGAAGGCGATAACTTTTCGCCTTATTTATTTATCGTTATTCATGCTGTGGACTATAGTAGAAAAGATGGTGTATTTGCGACAAACGAACTTGATATTTTTCTTGGGAAAAATTTTTTGGTAACATACCATAATGGGCCGTTGCGTCCTATTCAGCAGGTGGAAGAACGTTGTCTGAAAAGCGTAGGGCACATTGCCAGAGCACCAGATAGATTGGCGCATTCAATACTTGATGGCATAGTTGATCACTATAAACCAGCTTTAGATGAGCTTGCGTTTGAGATCGCAGAACTTGAAAATGAGGTCCTCCAAAATCCTTCCCCAAAAATCCTCAATAAAATTACCCAGGTAAAAAAAGAAGTCTTACACTTAAGGCAAATTGTAGGGCCTCAAAGAGATATCTTATCACGCTTTGCCAGAGGTGAGTTTAAATTAATAAGAGCCCATTTAATTCCTTATTATAGAGACGTTTACGACGGTTTGTTCCGGATATCCGAATTAGCTCAGGGGTATGCCGATTCATTGACTGGTATTTTGCAGGTTTATCTTAATATGTCTTCGAATCAAACAAGTGAGGTAGTAAAGCTTCTAACAATTATAACAGTAATCACAACTCCGTTAATGATGGTGGGGACTTGGTATGGGATGAACTTTAAACATATGCCCGAGCTGGACACAAAGTATGGATATCTTATTGCTTTTATAGTCACCTTAGTATCAACGGCTGCCACCTATTATTATTTCAAAAAGAAAAAATGGTTTTAGTCTGCTTAAATTATGGCAAAGGTAAAACTTGGTTTTGTAGATAAGGTACTCGGGAAAATAGATAGACTTCACACAGAAGGTCTGCAATCAATAGTACAAAGATTAGCCAGGGAACGTGCTTTTCTTGAGACTCTTTTTAATACAATAAAAGAAGGAGTAATAGTTGCCGATAGTTCCGGAAAGATTATTTATTATAACGAATCGGCCAAGCGCCTGATAGGAATTCCTGATGAAGCCCAGGAAGAAAGCGTAGTAGCGAGGTTCATTCCAGAAATTGATTTATCAGTCGTAAAAGATGCTTTTAAAAATCCTGACGATAAAATTATAACCCACGAATTTGAAATACATTACCCAAAGCAACGGTTTTTACGGTTGTATATGGCAGTTTTGGATACCGAAGGCTCTGGTAAATTTGTACTGATCTTACATGATATTACAGAACAGCGTCAGAAAACTTTTGAAACTATTGAAGCCGAACGCATTCAGGCCTTGACATTGTTGACAGCCAGTATAGCACACGAAATAGGTAACCCTCTTAATGCTTTAAATATTCACTTGCAGTTGATGGAACGTGAACTCAAAAAACTTAAACAAACCATCGTGCAACAAACACAGCTACCATCAGAAAAACAGCCAGTCCGCAGCAAAAAAATAAAAATCGCAACTCCAGATCCTGAAATTCTAAATGTGGTTGTGCGAATGGAACAATTTCTACAAGTTTCAAAAGGTGAAATAGCCAGGCTCGATTATATTGTGACTCAATTTTTACAGGCTATACGTCCTGCACCGTTGAGGCTGCAGCTGGTTTGTCTGAATGATATTATCCGTGAAACCCTGAACCTGTTAATGCCAGAAATAACTAATCGGGGTTTGACTGTTAGTGAAAACCTGGATCCGAACCTGCCAATGGCTATGATTGATCCTGTGCAGATCAAACAAGTTGTGTTGAACCTTGTCAAAAATTCTATGCAGGCAATGTCTGCCGGCGGCATATTAACTATTAGTTCTGGCAGCGCAAACCGAGGTGTTTGGTTTAATATTGCTGATACAGGATGTGGTATTCCTAAAGAAAAAATTTGCCGCCTGTTTGAACCTTTTTATACTACAAAAGAGAAAGGTACAGGCCTGGGCCTTATGATTGTACAACGAATAATCAGAGACCATAGAGGAAAAATCGAGGTTGAAAGTACACCTGGCAAAGGCACCATTTTTAAAGTATGGCTGCCATTACGAGAGCCTCAACCGCCTTTACTTGAAGAAAAAACGTCAGATAATTCTAACCCTTAGTTGTAAATACTAAAAACTGTAATCAGCCAAATGGTAAAACCACAATTGTTAATCGTAGATGATGAGAAAACTACCAGAGAAGGGCTTCGTGCAGCGCTGGAGGGTAAATATGATGTTTATTTGGCTGAAGACGCAGTAACAGCAATGAACCTTTTGGAACAAGAGCATTTTGATGTTTTATTAACAGATCTAAAATTGCCCGGCGAAGATGGAATAAAATTGATTGCTCGTGCAAAATCATTACAGAAACCCCCTATTTGCATCTTAATGACAGCTTATGGATCAGAAGAAATTGCTGTGGAAGCAATGCGCCAAGGCGCAGACGACTATATCTCCAAGGGACGGCTGAGGATTGATGAATTAGAGCTCAGAATCGAAAGAGCTATCAGGCGCCAAAATTTGGAGGAGGAAAACTTTTATTTGCGCAGACAGTTGGATGAAAAATTTGGTCTTGAGCATATAATTGGCGAATCTCCCATAATGCAGGAAATATTGGACACTGTCCGGCAGGTGGCCCCATCAAAGGCAACCGTCCTTTTAAGAGGTGAAAGTGGTACGGGTAAGGAACTTATCGCTAAAGCTATTCACCAACTCAGTCCAAGAGCTAATAAACCAATGGTAATAGTGCATTGTGCTGCGTTAGCGCCTACTCTACTGGAAAGCGAGTTATTCGGCCACGAAAAAGGCGCTTTTACCGGAGCAATAGAACGCAGAATCGGCAGGTTCGAACAAGCCCAGGGTGGAACTGTATTCCTGGATGAAATCGGTGAAATCGATCCGTCAACTCAGGTAAAATTATTAAGGTTCTTGGGAGAAAGAACGTTTGAACGGGTAGGATCAAATAAAACAATCACTGCTGATGTCCGGCTTATTACAGCTACAAATAGGGACCTTGAAGCTATGATCAAAGAGGGTCTTTTCAGGGAAGACCTTTATTTCAGGCTTAAAGTTGTAGAAATCGTTTTGCCGCCATTGCGAGAGAGAAAACAAGATATTCCATTAATTGCTCAAAGATTTCTTTTGGAGTTTGCATCCGAAAACAATAAACGTATTAAGGGCTTTTCTCCAGAAGCACTTGAGTGCTTAATGCAATATCATTGGCCCGGTAATGTAAGAGAACTAAGATCTGCAGTTGAGCATGCAGTCATTTTTTCTAAAGGCCATCTGATTAATGTACAGGATCTACCTCAATCTGTTAGATCAGCCTTCAAAAACGAATCTGAAGACTCAATAGACACATCAAATGAAATAATAAATACCCCAGGTTTAACAGTAAAAGAAGCAGAAAAGCGCCTTATACTAAAAGCTTTGCAAGAATGTGGAGGAAATAGGACGTTGGCTGCTCAGCGGATTGGAATTAGCCGTAGAACACTCCATCGGAAATTACGAACATATAAAATTGAAGGAATTTAAAGCTAAATGTTATGCCACCAATTCAAGAATTAATATATAAATGGGACGAGGCCGAAGGCCGTAAAATTATTGAGAAATGTGCAGTTTTGTTGGTTTTAATCGGCATTCTGATCCTTTATGATGTCAAAGAATATAAGAATTTTACAGCGCCTGAGGCCATGGATGCCGCTCAAGTGGCCAGAAATATCGCAGATGGTAAAGGCTTTTCAACTTTATGGATCAGACCTTTTGCACTTTATCTTATCCAGTCACATCAAAAACTACCAGACCCCGTGCTAAAAGACGTTCAGCCGGATCTGGCAAATCCGCCTGTTTACCCATTGATGTTGGCTTTATTAATGAAAATTTTTCCTTTTGACTTTACGACTTTTGATGGACGTTACTCCCCGGAAATAATTATAACTATTTTTAATCAATGTTTGTTTCTACTGGCTGCATTCTTATTGTATAAGATCTCGCTCATATTATTCGATAAATCTGTGGGTTTTTTCTCTGTGGCTGTAATGATTGGCAGTGAATTGTTCTTAAAGTTTAGTTCGTCCGGGCTTCCGACAATGTTACTAATTTTAGTATTTGAATTGATTATCTGGTTGTTGATCCGCTGGCTAGATCAAGTGCGCAGTGAGAACCCTTCGAAAAGGAATATTTTAATCAAGGCAGCATTCTTGGGCATTTTTTTGGCTATAGGTTTGCTTACACAGTATTCTTTTGGATTTCTTTTCATTCCGGTGCTAATCTTTTTTATTATCTACGGGCGGAGTTACAGGGTCAGTTCGGTTTTAGTATTTGCCTTAGTTTTTATTGTTGTAATATCACCATGGCTGGCCAGAAACATAGCAATTTGTGGTAAGCCTTTTGGAACCCAGGGATATGCAATAATACAAGAAACATCTAAGTTTTCTGATAACGCTCTTGATCGGGAACTCAAACCTGATTTTTCCGGAGTGAATCGAGTTTATCTTGATGACCTTGCAAAAAAATTAACAGTTAATTTACATAAAATTTTAACAGATGTATTGCCTGGATTTACAGGCAACTGGTTGGCTGCGTTTTTCCTGGCAGGGCTGATTATACCATATAAGAATCCCGTAGTCTCTGCTCTGCGGAATTTTATCATTTTAAGCTTTGTTACATTAATACCGGTAATGGCATTGAATCAGACCTGGCTCAGTACAATGTCAAGAGACGTGCATTCTGAAAACATAGTTTTTTGGCTTGCCCCTATAGTTATACTATACGGAGCGGCTTTATTTTTTATTTTACTTGATCAGATTAATATTCAAAATCAGTTAATCAAAAACGGGGTCTTGTTATTTAGTGCTGTGATATTTTGTTTGCCGTTATTGATTACATTTTTGCCGCCCAGGGAAGTTCCTGTAGCATGGCCCCCATATTATCCGCCCTTGATAAAACAAATATCAGGATTTTTTAAGAATAATGAGTTGATTATGACTGATATCCCTTGGGCGGTAGCATGGTATGGAAAGCACCAGGCAATTTCGCTCACACCAGATCCTAAAGAATCATTTTTCAGGGTTAATGATGTTATTAAGCCGGTAAATGGTATTTATATTACCCAGGTCACAATGGATTCAGCGTTTCAGACAAAACTTTTAAAAGGAATTGAACGTTTTTGGGGAAAGTTTGTCATAGACATTATAAACAAAGGTATTTTGCCGACGGGGTTTCCATTGAAATATGCCTGGAGTGATGTGTTGCCGGATCAGTTGTTGTTGGCTGACTGGGAAAGATGGAAATGGGCTGAAAAAAAATAAAAAAAGATAATAATTATATTTGACATAATAAAAAGAATATTGAAAAATCTCAACGATCAAGATGGTGGTATTTGGCTAATATTGAAAAAAAAGAGACTGTTATGAAAAAGATAATTGTTACCGCTAGTATCGCTGCCCTCGGAATTTCGGGGGCTCATGCCGCATATGCACCCGGGCTTTCGTCTGTAGAAAGAACAAAGCCATGGAGCGTGTCTTTGGCCTTGAGAGGTTTTTATGATGATAATTATGCGACTATTAATGAGTCGTATAGAAAACAAAATAATCTAGATAAGCCTGATAGTTTCGGATTTGAAGTTAGCCCCACGGCAAGTCTTAATCTGCCCATGGAAAAAACGATGGTCGGCCTGAGTTATACTTATAGCATGAAATATTATGAAAATAGGAGCAATTCAGCTGATCATAGTCATCAGGTTAATGCAAAAATAAACCACGCCTTTACTGAAGATTATAATATTGATTTAAGCGATTCATTTGTAGTTGCCCAGGAAGCTGAACTACTTAGCAATGAGGGGGCTCCACGTCCTACTTATATGAGATTAAACGGTAATAATATTAGAAACACAGCTGGGGCAAAATTATCAGGTAAATTGACAGAACAATTCGGTTTCCTGGTTGGTTATGAAAATAGCATTTATGATTACCAGGAGGATGTTTATAAGAAATACTTAAATAGGATGGAGCATTTAGCAACATTTAATATTCGGTGGAGGGTGCTAGAACAGACCATTGGAATCTTAGGCTATCAGTTTGGTTATAATGACTTTAACGCTAGTGGTACTATTCCTGTCGTTAATAACCCCAATGTTTCGCCTAGCATAAGGGACAATCGTTCGCATTATGCTTATGTAGGTGTTGATCAGGCTCTTACCACTCAATTGAACGCATCAGTCCGTGTTGGTGCTCAATACACTGAATATCCTAATGTCAATGATTACAATACTGGTGTAAATTTCAAGAAAGACACCACTATTCCGTATGCTGATGCTCGGGTGAGTTATACTTATCTTCCTGGTAGCTATGCACAGTTAGGGGTTAAACATACTCGTGGTGCAATAGATTTGGAGGCCTTAGACCAGGAAGCAACAACAGTTTATGCAGTGTTGAATCACAAGATAACAGAGAAACTGAATGCAAACTTGATAGCTCAGTACCAAAATGGTACGTATCAGAATTACTATGCACAAGGAACTGTTAATAACGACTTAACTGATGACTATTATTCATTAGGGTTGAATGTTAGTTATCAGATCAACCAGTTCATTGCTGCAGAAACTGGATATAACTTTGACCGACTGGATTCCGATGTCCAGTATAGAAGCTTTACACGTAACCGAGTTTACGTTGGAGTCCGTGCGTCATATTAATATAATAAACCAGTCTTAGAAAATAAACTTGGAGGGAGGCTGGAAACTTGAGGTCTGGCCTCCCTTTTTTTGAATATGGATACAACAGGTATTACAACAACAGCTACAGAAAACAAGTTACATTTCCTTGATTATTGGCGAGTAATTCGCATACGTAAGGCAGTTATTATAACTGTCTTCCTTTTGGTAGTCTTAACGACTACATTCATTACCTATTTCTTGCCAAAAACATATTCAAGTACTGTACGGATTAAGGTAGAAAAAGATAAAAGTGACATTTCTGGTTTGTTTGATCGGCAAAACCAGACAACTTATGATCCTTTCTTTATCCAGGATCAGTTTGAAGTAATACAATCTAAAGTGGTGCTTTATAATGTAATTTCTAATCTCAACTTAAATGTCAAATGGGCAAAAAAGTATAAAATGGACACGCCGCTAACAACTCAGCGGACATTTAAGATCTTACAAAAACTGATAGATGTAAGACAATTCCGTAATACGTCTATTATTGAGATTAAAGCTTTTAGTGATGAACCAGAAGAAGCCGCTCAAATTGCAAATGAAATCGCTAATGTTTATAAAAAGGTCCGATTAGATTTGCAAAATGAAGCTTTCACTAAGGGCCTTCAAAAATATCAGGAAAAACTCGACGAGCAGAATAGGGTAGTTCAAAAGCTTCAGGCAGAGGTCGATAAGTTGCGTAATGAACTGGATATTTCAGATTTCTATACTGATGGCAATGTGCCAGCACAAACTTTGGAACCGGAAACAACTCGGAAGATCAATTTAGAGCGCATAAATGCAATTACTACATATTCTCAGTTTAAAACGATGTTAGATCAGTTTTTGGCAATTACTAACAGAATGGAATTAGCCAGGGCTATTTCTGCCGCATTTAGTACCGATCAAGAATTGACCGAGTTAGTAATGAAAGCAGATGCAGGAGAACAAGAATTAGTAAGGCTTCTACATTCAAAGACAGAAGAGCATCCTGATGTTCAAAGGGCAAAATCTACCTTGCAAAAAGTTAATCAGCAGATTGAAGAAAAGGTTAGGGGGATTATCTCTGGTTTGCAGATCAGAGTTAATTCGTGCAAGGCCCAGGTGGATAAGTTGACAGCTGAACTGGAGGAGGCTAAGCGATTAGATAATGAAAAGAAAGAGAAAGCCCGGCCTTATTTTGAGAAAAAGCGTGAATTGGAAAATCAAATGCGCATCAGGGACGCTATCCAATTAAAAATAGTTACTGAGGATATCGAGAAAGAACTGCCTAAAACAACAATTGTTCAGGTAATTTCTCAAGCTGAACCAGAGTTAAAAGCCGTCAGACCGAATTTTAAGGTCAATATTGCCTTAGGTGTTTTTGTAGGATTAATGGTTGGTATCATGTTGGCATTCTTTATCGAGTATCTTGATACAAGTGTAAAAACAATTGATGATGTTGAGCGAGCGTTGCAGGCCCCTGTTCTGGGTGTTATTCCGACAAATGTAGGCTTGATGCTTGAAGAAGGTCCGGATAGTCCGCATGCCGAAGCTTATAGAGTTCTAAGAACAAATCTTCTGTTTTCAAGAAAAAATCCGGACCTTAATACACTTACAGTTGTTAGCGGTGGCGCAGCAGAAGGTAAATCAACCACTGTCTTTAATCTTGCTGTTATTTTTGCACAGAATGGACAACGGGTATTGTTAGTTGATTCAGACCTAAGAAGACCAAGCTTACATAAATTTTTGAAAGTCTCAAATTCTATCGGATTGACTAACTATCTTTTACGACAAAACACACTCGAAGAGGTGATTCAGACAACGCCTGTGCCAACACTGGATTTCTTACCAAGTGGTAAGTTGCCAAGCAGCTCTATGGGAATTTTAAACTCACCAAGAATGCGAGAGTTCATTAAAGAAGTAGCCCAGAGGTATGATTTCGTGTTCTTTGATTCACCGCCTATAATGGGTGTTAGTGACGCTTCTGTGCTTGCCAGTATGGTTGATATGGTGGTCTTAGTAGTTCAATACAGGAAATATCCACAACTAATGACCGTAAGAGCAAAGCAAATGGTAGAAAAAGTTGGCGGTAATCTTTTAGGTGTTGTCTTGAATAATATCAATATTTCGCAAGACTCATATTATTATTATTACAGCGGGTACTATTACGATTATTACTATTCACATAGAGATAAAGATGAATCCGAAGACAAGTCAAAGCCTTCTGAAGATGAAAATAAAAAAGACTCAACCAAGGAAAAACTTGAGTTAAAACAAAAATTTTAGTGTTAGTTTATTGACCTGGTCGTACATCTTTATTATCTAATTATCTAAAGGATGTGTATGTCGAAGAAAATTTATATAACTAGCGGATCTCTAATATTATTAGGTTTATTAGCTGTGTTTAGTGGTTGTACAACCACGGGTTTGGATTCTCATCAAATGGCTAATGCTACCAATATGGTTCCTCCAGCGGTAATCTTAACCGAAAATTCTGCAGACCTCTTACGCCCGGGAGACTTAATCGTGGTTGTCTTTTCAGGTGTTGAAGATCCGCCAGAAAAACACACTGAAACCATCAGAGATGATGGAACTATTAGACTGCAATACCTTAAAGAGCCTATTAAGGCTGCTGGCAAAAAACCACGAGAATTACAAGAGGAGATCTGGCGCAAATATGTAGTTGAAGAAAAATTATTTCGGGAGCACCTATCTGTAACCGTCCAGACTGAGATGCGCTATTTCTATGTGCAGGGTGAGGTAAAGATGTCGAATCGTTATCCTTATGCTGGTGAGGTTACAGTATTAAAAGCTATTGCTGCTGCTGGCGGTTTTACTGATTTTGCAAATAAAAAGAAAGTGGAGCTTATACGGGTAAATGGAACTAAAATAACTATAAACGCATTAAAGGCTCAAAAAGATCCTCAACTGGATCTACCCGTTTATCCGGGTGATCAGATATTCGTGCCGCGAAGGCTTTGGTAATGGTAGAACTCTTTATTTTAAAAGGAAAAATGGCTGGCAAAAGATTTTATGCCAGCCAGTTTCCTTTTCTGGTTGGAAGAGATCCCAAAGCACACCTGGTTATCGAAGAAGACGGACTTTGGCATAAACATTTCCTAATTGAAAAAGGTCCAAATAAGTCTTTTTATTTGAGAACACTGGATGACGCAACTGTTATCATCGATTCAGAATTTAAAAATGAAGCTGAACTGAAAAACGGGGACATCATAGAAATTGGTGAGTTAAAAATCAGATTTTCACTTTCACCGACGCATTTAAAGTATGTGCAAATTAGAGAAATTCTACTCTGGATTTGCATAATTTTATTGGTTCTTATTGAAGGTTTATTGATGTTTAGACACGCCATATAGGTTGACTAAAAAATGTTCGTCTTCGATGAGAGTGTTCAAGGTGGTTTTAACTATTTGATCTTTATCTTGTTTTTTACCTGATCTACATTCTGGCACTTACTCATGCTTTAAATTAGGCTTTTGGGTCAAATGCGTCTGACCGTTTGTACCTTATATATTTTTGAATCCGAAAGCCTTCGCTTATCGTATGAAATATAGTAAAACGCTTACTAATTGTTGGATAAATACGCTGCTAATACTGTTAATCTTATTTTTGTACGGCCGTTATAACTGAATAAACCAAGTGCGGTAGGCTAAAATATTCACCATAAAATTGGGTGTGAACCGCAAATTAAAGCTAATTAACGCGAATACCCACCAATAGACACCAATGAGCGCTAATAAGGGTTGTCGGCGCAAATGGAAATTGTCGGTTGATGGTTGGAGATTGTTTATGGGTGGATGTGATTTTATTAGTTAGCTGATGATTGAGAAAAATGCGGATTCAGGACGAGGACATGGTTTGTTGATGTAAAGCGACTTGATGATGTTTTTAATTGTTCCATTGTTAGTTGCTATAAAAATTATTCGTAGTTTTTAACAAATACCTTGCCGGGGAGTTGTCTTATTATCTTTTTAAGTTCCAGTGCAAGCAAAGCAACTGAGACAGCAGAAGGGGGGAGCCCACTTTTTCTTATTATTTCGTCAATTGTTGCTTCAGTATTACCCATAGCCAGGAAGACTTTGTTTTCATTTTCTGAGAGTTCGATAGCGGGTAATGTAGTGTCAGAAGATGATTGTGGCCTATTATCTTTTGGGAAGAGGTACTCAAACTCACAGAGTATATCTTCGGCTCCTTCGCAAAGTTTAGCTCCTTTTTTGATGAGCTCATGACAGCCTTTACTCATTTGGGAGTCTATTCTGCCGGGTACTGCGAAGACCTGGCGGCCGTAATCTACGGCCATGTTAGCAGTAATCATAGCGCCGCTGTTCAGTCCGGCTTCAACAACTAATGTGCCCAATGTCATACCAGCGACAATGCGATTTCTAATAGGGAATGATTGACGGTCGCCGGGTCTATTAAATGGGAACTGAGAGATTAAGGCGCCGTTTTCAGAGATTCTTTTGAAGAGATTAGCATTTTCTGACGGGACGATGAGGTTTATGCCTGTACCCAAGACAGCTATAGTGCGTCCTTTAGCAGTAAGAGCTCCCTGGTGGGCTGCACTATCGATTCCACGGGCCCCGCCACTGACAACAGTGACCCCTACATAGGCTAATTGATAAGAAAGTTTTCTCGATGTTTCTAAGCCGTAATGGGTTGGCATTCTGCAACCAACGACAGCGATAGCGTTTTTATCTTTTGGCAACAATTTTCCTTTTACGTAGAGGACTATTGGTGGGTCGTAGATTTGCCGTAAAAGTTCTGGATATTCGGGATCTGATTGTATAAGAACGGAACAACCGAAATCATTGATGCGTTTAAGCTCACCTTGCAAGTCTACATTTTTCTCCCAATTTGCAATAGCGTCGGCTGTATCTTCTCCGATGCCATGGACCTGTTGTAGTTGTTTGCGAGTAGCTTTTAAGATGGAGACGGCACTACCGAATTCTTCGAGCAGTCGTCGCACTTTTACGGGGCCGACTTGTTCGATCATGTTTAATGCGATAAATGCCTCACGTTCATCCATAGTTCTTAATCTTATAATATCGCATACAAGAATACCAATACGTTTGACGGAAGTTAAATAAATATTGCAAATATGAACAGTTTTTGGGATTGGTCTTAGTAGTGATCTGTAAGAAAAATAATGTATACATTTGGACACTAACAGATAGAATAGGAGCTTGATTTATGAAAATATCAATTATCGGTCTTGGATATGTTGGTTTACCATTGGGACTTAATTTTGCAAAGGCAGGGTTAGAAGTTTTGGGTTTAGATATCGATCCTGAGAAAGTGAAGTTATTGAATGGATGCAAGAGTTATATCAAACACATACCTGACACGTTGATTGAAGAGCAGGTTAAGAACAAACGTTTTGAAGCATCGACTGATTTTACAAGGGTCCGTGAGGTAGAAGCAGTTATAATTTGTGTGCCTACGCCGTTAACGAAGAATAGGGAGCCTGATATTTCTTATATAATTAAGACTGGGGAAGCTATAGCTCCTTATTTACAAAAGGGGGTTTTAGTTGTGTTGGAGTCGACTACATTTCCCGGGACAACTGACGAGTATTTACGAAAAGTGCTTGAGGAAGGATCAGGTTTAAAAGCTGGTAAAGATTTTTACTTAGCATTTTCGCCTGAACGCGAGGATCCGGGTAATCCGCAGAGTCGGGTTGCAGAGATTCCGAAGGTTGTTGGAGGGTATACACCAGCATGTTTAGAGAAGGCCAAGGAATTATACAGTAAAGCAATTAAAACGTTAGTTCCAGTAAGCTCGTGCAGAGTAGCAGAAGCAACCAAGCTATTAGAAAATATTTTTCGATCGATTAATATTGCACTGGTCAATGAGCTTAAGGTTGTTTATTCATCGATGGGCATAGACATCTGGGAAGTGATTGAAGCGGCCAAGACTAAGCCTTTTGGTTTTATGGCTTTTTATCCCGGACCCGGTCTGGGTGGACACTGTATTCCGCTGGACCCGTTTTATTTAACCTGGAAAGCCAGGGAGTATCATCAGTTTACGAGGTTTATTGAACTAGCTGGTGAAATTAATACGCGCATGCCGGAGTATGTTGTACAGAAGACAGGTGAAGCATTGAATGAACGTTGCAAGGCTATCAAGAACAGTCGGATATTAATAATCGGCGTAGCATACAAGCCAGACGTAGATGACGATCGTGAATCTCCATCATATGATATCATGGATTTATTAAAAGCACGTGGAGCTCAGATATCATATTATGATCCTCATGTTCCAGTTATAAGGCCTACTCGTGAGCACCCACACTGGGCTGGCTTAAGATCGGTAAATTGGGAGAAGAACATAATATCTAGTTTTGATGTAGTTGTTATAGTCACAGCGCACAAGTCAATAAATTGGGAAGAGTTAGCATCCTGGGCTAGCTGTATAGTTGATACGAGGAACGCAATGGCTAGAGTAAAAACAGCGCCTGGTCAGGTATGGAAAGCGTGATTTAGTTCTATGATAAAACTTATTAGGGGGTGGCTTAGATCTGGGCAGCTAAGTTTTGGCCGAGTTTTAATAATTCATTTACAGCACTTTGGCTAGGTGCTTCTGCGTAAATTCTAAGGACGGGTTCTGTTCCTGAGCCTCTGAGCATCAACCAGGACCCATTTTTAGCGATGAATTTAACTCCGTCGAATGATTTAATATCAACGATTTCAGATCCTAACAATGAGGTGGGCGGTCGGGAGGTGCATAGTTGTGTAAGACAATTTCGTTTGGAGACAGGGAATTCAATATCAATTCTGCCGTATCTGTGGGGGCCGAATTGTTTTTCAAATTTTTGGATGAGATGCTGCACTGATTTGCCAGAGTATGCAAGTAACTCAAGGAGCATTAATCCAGCCAGGAGCCCATCGCGTTCGGGTATATGGTTTAAGAATCCGATGCCACCGCTTTCTTCCATACCGATTAGGACGTTGCCTTTGAGCATTTCTGAGCAGATATATTTAAAACCTACGCCTGTTTCTAACAATTGAATATTAAAGTGAGAACAAAGTTTATCAACGAGTGATGTTGTGGTAATGGTTTTAACTGCTCTGAATGATTTAACGCATCCATTAGTTAAATCATTACGGTTTGCAGCAATATGGTAGAGAAGAAGGCATGCTATTTGATGTGTCGTAATAGGGAGCCCATTTCCGAACATCCCGCCAATACGATCGGCATCGCCATCTGTAACAAGGCAGATATCTGGATTTAATTTTTTGACTATTTGTGAACTGATTTTATAATTTTGAGGCACTGGCTCGGGGTTTATCCCGCCGAAATTTACGTCATGATTGCCGTTTATAGTAAGCACGGTAGTAGTAGCAGTGGGATTTGTAATAATTTCGTTAAAACAACCGGCTCCGACGCCGAACAATGGATCGTGGACGACGAATAGCCCGGCATTAGAAATAGCCTTGATATCGACCATTGATCTTAGGGCGCGGAAGTAATCGGGTTTAAGATTAGCGATCTTAATGATACCTGATTTAAGGCATTCATTGAAATCTGCTTTTTGGGGGGGTGAGGCATCTACCAGATTTTCGACCTGTTGGCAAATATTGGGGTCTGCCGAGCCGCCAAAGTGGGCCTTTATTTTAAAGCCATTAAATTTTGGCGGGTTATGACTCGCTGTGATCATAATACCGCCAACTGCATTATTAACTTTTACGGTCCATGATACTGCAGGAGTCGGGGTGGGTTCATTTGAAAATATAACTTTGAATCCATTAGCTGCAACTACTTCTGCGGCTGTTATTGCGAATTGCTTGGAAAGGAATCTTCTATCATAGCCAATAATAACGAGTTTATTTTTTTCTGATGGGCCTTTTGTTTTCCAGTAGTCGGCAGTTGCTTGAGCGACACGTGTGATATTATAGAAGGTGAAGTCATCGGCTATAACAGCACGCCAGCCGTCTGTACCAAATTTAATTTGGGTGTTATTTTTCATTTTCTGATAAAGTTTTCTGGTGATGAGATTTGACCTGTGACAGAGCTGCTTCTGTAATCTTACGCAAACGGGTGATTGCAGATTTCAAATTTCTTTGAGCGAACAAGGTGGTTCCACTAACAATAGTATTGGCGCCTGACTGCACGCATTTAACCACATTTTCCAGGTTAATGCCACCATCGACTTCGAGTCGGATATCAAGATTGTTTTGTTGTATCCACTGGGAGGCTTGTTGAATTTTTGGGATCATTTCTTCTATAAATTGTTGGCCACCGTAGCCTGGATTAACGGTCATAATAAGCAGTAATTTAATGTATTTTATAAAGGGTTTGATGGTAGCCAACTGTGTGCTTGGATTTAGTGCTAAACCGGCTGATATGCCATAAGATTTGATTAGCCAGAGGAGGTTTTCTACTTTATCATCAAGTTCAACATGGATTGTTATATTATCTGCTCCGGCTTCGACGAATGGTTTTATAAGGATATCGGGGTTTCTGCACATTAGGTGGACATCGAATGGCAATTTAGAGAATTTTCTTATAGCTTTTAGAATGCCTGGTCCGAAACTTATGTTTGGCACAAAGTTCCCGTCCATGACATCAAAATGGATCCAATCGGCGCCAGACCGTTCTATTTTTTTTACTTCGTGCCCCAATTTTGAATAATCGGCAGCGAGTATAGATGGTGCGATGATGATTTTCTGGTCCGGGTGTGCTTTGGTGTTCGGTTTTATTGGAGAGGAAATGCCATTTGGTAAGGTTTTCATATCATAAATTGTAGTGTTCTAGATTGGTGCATGGGCTGGGGAGCCGAGATCAGGCAATTCGGATGAGGTTGTTGGTATTTTATCGGTATTCTGGGCATCGGACGGTGTTGCAGATGTTTGAGTGATGTCTGGATGCAAGTCACCGAATTTGATTATTTCCATAACTTGTTTACCGTCTAAGGTTTCATGTTCTAACAATGCATTAGCTATGCGGTCCAATTTATCTTTATTTTGTATGATCAATTTTCTAGCTCTCTCACAGCATTCATCGATGATGCGTTTGACCTCGAGGTCGATTTCTTTGGCGGTGCTTTCGCTATAGCCTTTATTTCGGATCATTTCTTTGCCCAGGAATACGTACTCTGATTCATCGCCGTATTGGACTAAGCCAAGTTTTTCGCTCATTCCCCATTGGCAAACCATGGATCTAGCTATTTGTGTAGCTTGCTGGATATCGTTGCTTGCACCAGTAGAGATATCACCCAGGGCTATTTCTTCTGCAATTCTACCGGCCATAGTGACTGTAATCATATCGAGCATTTCTTTTTTGGTATGGTTCCAGATATCTCTTTCTGGTAATGACATAGTAGCGCCGAGGGCCTGGCCTCTTGGAATAATTGTAACTTTATGTAATGGGTGGGTGTGTTCGAGCAAAACAGTAGCTAGTGCATGGCCGGCTTCATGCCAAGCAGTGGTGCGTTTTTCGGATTCAGACATAGCTAAGCTTCTGCGTTCACGGCCCCATCGGACTTTATCTCTGGCTTCTTCAAGCTCAGCCATAGTTATGAATTTTTTATTTGCTTTCGCGGCTAGCAACGCGGCTTCATTGATCAAGTTCGCCAAATCGGCACCTGAGTATCCCGGGGTACCTCTAGCTATGATGGAAAGATTCACAGATGGATCAAGCTTGACTTTTCTAGCATGGACTTTGAGGATTTCTTCTCGTCCTTTGACATCGGGCATTGAAATAACGATTTGTCTATCAAATCGGCCTGGTCGGAGCAGAGCCGGGTCTAAGACATCCGGTCTATTTGTTGCGGCGATTACGATAATACCTTCCTGGGTATCGAACCCGTCCATTTCCACAAGGAGCGCATTTAATGTTTGTTCGCGTTCGTCGTTTCCTCCGCCTAGTCCGTGGCCACGGCTTCTACCAACGGCATCGATTTCATCGATGAATACCAGACATGGTGTATTTTGACGGGCTTGTTCGAACATATCACGCACGCGGCTGGCGCCGACACCTACGAACATTTCAACGAAGTCAGACCCGCTAATGCTGAAAAATGCGGCATCGGCCTCGCCTGCGATTGCTTTGGCAAGCAGCGTTTTCCCTGTTCCGGGTGGTCCTACCATTAAGACTCCCTTCGGAATTCTGGCGCCTAGTTTTTGAAATTTTTTTGGATCTTTTAAAAACTCAACTAATTCCAGGACTTCTTCTTTGGCTTCTTCAATGCCGGCTACATCTTTGAATGTGACCTTGTTTTTTTCTTTGGTCCATAATTTCGCTTTGCTTCGCCCAAAATTGAAGGCATTTTTACCTGCTACTTTTAGATGTCGCATTAGAAGGAAGTAAATTAGAAATGCAACTACTACAAAGGGTAAGATCCCGTAAAACAGGTTTGTAACAAACGTGTTTGGTTCTTCGACTTCAAATTTACCGCTCATGAGAAGTTTTTCTTCAAAAGTCGGAGATAATTTAGTTTTTAATCTGAATGGAAGAATTTGTCCTGAGCCATTAGGACTAACAGATTTGAATTTACCGGTTATTTCTCGGAGTTCGGGTGACTGTGGATTGTAATATATGTGGCCAGAAATGACCAGGTTGGACTCAATAAGCCCTACGAAGTCCTTGTGTTTAAGCTCAATCCTTGTTGAGTCAGTCTTATCACGTATAACGAATAAGAAAGTAATGAGTCCGACAATTATAGCCCATACAAGGAAGGTTTGTTGTCTACGGATATTATTGTTATTTTCTTTTGGTGTCATTTAGCTCCGATCTATTAGATTCATGTAATTAAAGCAACAGCATCAAACTATCATGACTGACTAAATGTTGCAATACATGATGAACCCCCATTTCATGTTAAAAAAGAACAAGGGTTTTTAAAATTTTAGATCAGTTTACTATGATACAATAAATCTGGCCATGCAGGATAGCCATGGTTGATGGCTTTTAACAAATTGTAAGGTTGTAATTTATGGGGAAGCGATAAGATCAGAAAAGATTCGTTTTGATGCATTTAATCAACTAAGTTTTGTAACTGTTTAATCGTGGTGAGGCGCTAAATGGTTAAAATATTCGATCGGATGTATTTTTATGATGGGTATGAAGTTGTATGTTAAACGGGCAAGGCGGGGCAAGTCGTTGGTTATTCGTAGCGTAGTGCTTCGATAGGATCGAGCATAGATGCTTTGCGTGCCGGGTAGAATCCGAAGAAAACACCGACTAATGCGCTAAAACTAAAAGCCAGAACGATAGAAGTTAAAGGAGTAAGTACGGGCCATCCCATTTGGGAAGAGATAATTTTTGAAGCGAGCACACCTACCCCGATGCCAATAATGCCGCCGATGATACTGAGTGTGACTGCTTCTATCAGGAATTGCAACATCACGTCTCTGCTTTTAGCGCCGACGGCCATGCGTATACCGATTTCTCTGGTGCGTTCTGTGACGCTAACCAACATAATATTCATGATGCCTATTCCACCGACGATAAGGGATACACTGGCTATGGAGCCTAAAAGTGCTGTCATGATTCTGGAGGTAGCAGTAGCAGTTTCGGCTATTTCCTGCTGTGTACGTACGGTAAAGTCATCGTCTTTGCCTGGACCGATTTTATGACGTTGTCTGAGTAATTCAGTGAGTTGTTGTTGGACTACTGGCAGATTTTTCAGGCTGTCTGCTTGAACAAGGATGCTGCGCAGGGTTGTTGTGCCCTGGATGCGTTTCATGGCGCTTGTGTATGGAATGATAATAACATCGTCTTGGTCCTGGCCCATCAGAGAAAGTCCTTTAGGAGATAATACGCCAACAATAACAAATGGCACATTTCGTATGCGGACGATTTGGCCGATGGGATCTTCGTCATTGAATATTTGGTTAACGATAGTCATTCCTATTATAGCTACTTTATTAGCGCCCCGGACATCGTTTTCGGTAAACATGGTGCCTGCAGCTAAGGGCCATTGTCGGATTTCCAGGTATTGTTCGGATTCACCCAAGACCGAAGTAAACCAATTTTGATTACCAGCCGAGATTTGACTTCCCATTCTCACTTCTGGGCTTACGGCTTTAACCCCTGTTATTTCTCTGGCAATTGCGCGGGCGTCGTCAATGGTTAATGTTCCAGCACTCCCCCATCCGGTATGAATGCCGCTGCGGGTGACGCTGCCTGAAAAGACCAGGACTACATTTTGTCCGAGGCTGGCTATTTGGGCTTCTACCTGGGTTTTGGCTCCTGTGCCTATACTAACCATAGCGATGACAGCGCCTACGCCGATGATCATCCCCAGCATAGTAAGCAGGGTGCGCATTTTGTTACGTTGAAGTGCACGTAAAGCGATAATGAATGGTGAAAATATTCTCATGGTGCTAGGTTTACAGCCTTTTGAGCTGAACTTAATCTATTCATTTCTTCGTTGGCATTGAGTCTACGCTCTACTACAACATCTTTAATTACTTTTCCGTCACGCAATATTATATTTCTTTTGGCGTATGAAGCGATATCGAGTTCATGTGTGACCATAATTATTGTAACGCCGTTGTTATTTAATTCCTGGAATAAACCCATAATTTCTATGCTTGTATGGCTATCAAGATTGCCAGTGGGCTCATCAGCAAGCACTATGACTGGTTCATTAACGAGTGCTCTGGCGATTGCAACTCTTTGTTGTTGCCCACCTGAAAGTTGGTTTGGGTAGTGGTCTAATCTTTTGCCTAAGCCTACAAGTTCCAGCATTTTAATAGCGCGTTCGCGTTGGACTTTTGATGTGTATCCATTTGAAGAATACATTAGTGGTAGTTCGACATTTTCCAGAGCTGAGGTTCTGGCTAGTAAATTGAATCCTTGAAAAACAAATCCAATTTTTTTATTTCGGATCTCTGCAAGTTCGTTTCTGGAAAGTTTTGAGATGTCTACTCCGTCAAGTATATATGTTCCAGAGGTGGGTTTATCCAGACAACCCAGAATATTCATAAGTGTAGATTTGCCCGAGCCTGATGCTCCCATAATAGCTACAAATTCCCCTTTATAAATTTCAAGAGATACACCTCTGACGGCGTGGACGTCTTCGCCGCCAGTATGATAAATTTTTTGGACATCGACTAATTGAGCGATTTTATCCATAAGCTTGGCTACTAGAATCTACGACCAGGCACGAACGGGTTAGACTGTCTTTGAGGGCCGGAAGTTCCCTGTGAGTTTTGGGTTACCATACCGATAACGACAAAGTCATTTTCGTTTAGGCCATCGATTACTTCAAATTCGGATCCATCGGAGATACCCAGGCGTACCTGGACAGGTTTTAGTTTATCGGTCTTGGTTTTGACTGTTGTGGATGATGCTCCTGAGATGGTGTAAATAGTTCTGACAGGCTTTGAAGGCTTGATTGGTAAGAATTCAAACAATTCATCAGAGCCCCTATTTTGTGATGCCCTAAAGTTTTGACCTTGAGGCCTCATCGGGTTTCTGCCTTGACGCATTCTATCACCCTGGCCTGTGACGGGTTGGCCTTGTATTCCTGAATCAGCCAAGTTTTGGTTTTCCTGTTGGCGTTTTTGGGACGATGGCAGATTGGTTGTCCCCGCTGGCAGGGTGGTTTGATTAGTCATTGCTCGTAAAAACCGGGCTTGCATGTTATCTGACTCGGGTGGGCGGAATCTGAGGGCAGAGGCTGGTATCTTCAAAACATTTTGACGTTCAGCAACCACGATGGACAAATTTGCTGTCATGCCTGGTTTTAGCTTAAGTTCGGAGTTGTCTACTTCGATCACGGTATCATAGGTAACCACATTTTGGACAGTGATTGGTGAGTTTCTAACCTGTATGACTTTGCCTTTGAAAACCCGATCGGGGTAAGCGTCAACAGTAAAGTAAACGGTTTGACCCACTTCAACCAGGCCGATATCTGCTTCTGAGACATTGGCATTTATTTGCATGCGTGTCAGGTCGTTGGCGATTTGGAAAAGAGTTGGTGCTGAAAAACTAGCAGCTACAGTTTGGCCAACGTCGACGTTTCTGGCAATTACTATCCCGTTGGTGGGAGCATAGATTTTACATCTGGCCAAATCGACTTTTGAACGTTCGAGATTGGCCTCCTGGATTTTGACCGCCGCTTGGGCTTGGTGAAGGCTTACAATCGCGCGGTCGTAATCGGACTGTGAAATTAGTGAATTTTTGAACAACTCCTCGGCCCTTTTGGCTTCGAATTCGGCTAGTTCCAGTGCAGCTTTGGCATTGGCCAGTTGGCCTTCGTTTTGTTTGACATTTGCTTCATAAGTTGCTGGATCAATTTCTGCTATTAATTGACCTTGAGTAACGACTGAATTGTAATCTGCATATAGGTTTTTAATGATACCCGAGATTTGACTGCCTACTTGAATATTTACTACAGGGTTTAATTGACCGGTGGCAGTAACCACCTGAATAATTCTGCCACGGGTAACTTGAGCTAGTCGGAATTCAATTTCTTCTTGAGATGAGCCAGCTTTCCAATAATAGGCACCAACTCCAGCTGCCGCAAGAATGATAAGGAAAGCCAACCATATCCATTTATTTTTACTCGTACTTTGCATATTATAATTAAACAATAGTTGTTAAATCAGACAGAGACAAACTAAAAAAAGTTACGACTATATGCTTATTTTTTCTAATTAGGATTATTAACAGAATTAGTATTAAGGTTTTTAGGGTGAGGCTGTTACTTCTAAGAAAAATTTTTCCAAAGACTCATATTTATCTGATTTTGATCTAAGGGAAGCAAGATTACCAACAGTAATCAAGCTCCCGGCATGCATTATACCAATACGATCTCCCAGTTCCTCGGCTACGGATAGCTGATGAGTAGAAAGCAATACTGTCATGCCTGATTTAGTTTTTTGCTTCAAAATATCTTTAACTACTTTTGCGTAGTATGGATCTAATCCTACCATGGGTTCATCAATAACTAATACAGCAGGTTCATGGATGAGTGCACAAGCAATTGCGATACGTTGTTTGGTTCCGTGTGATAGATTTTCTATTTTTTTATCGGCAAATTCGTTCAGGTTGAAAAGAGACATGTATTGTTCGATGTTTTGCTTTAATTTTTGATGCGGTACTTTGAAGATGTTTCCTATGAAATTTAACATTTCAAGAGGCTTAAGTTTATCATAGAGAAATGGAAAGTCTGGGACGAATGCCAGGGATTTTCTGGCATTGATTGGGTCTTTTTGGACGTCGAACCCGGCCACTTTTGCGATGCCGCGTGTTGGGCGTAACAGGCCTGCTATAAGCTTAAAAAAGGTTGTTTTACCGGCAGCATTTGGCCCAACCATGACAAACAATTCGCCAGTGGGAATAGTCAGAGTGATATCATTAACGGCGAGTATATTCCCAAATTCTTTACGTAATTCAATGGTTTCGATCATTTTTAATACAGGAAAGCTCTGTTTAACAAAACTATATAGTTGGGCAATTCTATTTTTATGATTTCTCCGACCTTATTAATATAAATTCGTATGCTTGAATTTTCAGATAGTTTAATTTGACACTTAAACCCGTTAATATAGGTATTACCGATTTTGATTCGGGCTAATGAGCAATCGTATTCTAATTTTCTTTTAAAGGAATTGATTTTCATGCCAAGATCAGCAGGCAAGAAAATGGCAGCGATATCAGGTGTTATTCCCAGTGTTTCCAATATTTTTCTGGGGTTATTGATATCATTATTTGATATACTAAACTCTTTTGGTTTTGCCAAAGAGAGATCGGTTATTTTAAAGATTCCCTCGGCGGAATTATAAGATACACGCCAGGAAAAAGGTTTGAGGTTAAGTTTGGCTGAGAATTCATTTACCACGTAATTGGTGCTTAAGTTTAGATCTACACCCAGTTTCAAATTTCTCAGAGGTTCAATATGGTTTAAGTTAAGTTCAACTCGAATGGAATAGGATGAGATTGTATCTATTCTGCCTTCGATATCTCTTAATTTTCTATTTAAATTATTCTGGGCATCGACGATATCACACATCCAGTTGAATTCACCCACATTGGTCCCATGGTGTTTGATCACCATCATGGAATAATCTGGAGAAGTTAAGACTTTAAACAAGAATTGATCAGGTGAAATGACTTCGCTGGCAAAAAATGTATTCCCAAATTCTAATCGCCAGAGTAGAAGATTAACAGCAACCCAAAATATTAGTATGAACCAGAATGAGAACTTTTTACTGAGCATCATTTTTTTTATCTGGCAGGAATATTTATTTTTTGTCCTGGCATAAGTCTGCGTGGGTCTAAGTTTGGATTTGCGGCTTTTAGTTCACTTAGTTTTACTTTAAATTTTGTGGCGATACCGGATAATGTGTCCCCTGGTTTTATTACATAGGTTTGGGGTCTCGATTGTTTTAGATCTTGAGTTTGGCCTGCAGTTTGGTTGTTTCCGGTGCCCTGTTGTTTGGCACTGGTCTGATCGCCAGGTTCTTTTGATTGCGGTGAAGAAAGCATTGGAGCGGCTGAGACTGATGGTGGGGTGCTAGTGGTGAGGCTGAGAGTACGTGATAGTGATTCTAATTGTTTCCTTAATGAAGCGTTTTCTGATGCTAGCCTATCTAGTTCTCTTTGCATTACAAGAGAGGTGGGCCCGAGAGGTGCGCTTTTAGCGATTTCGAACTTACAATAGTCAATATAAGACTTTATCTGGCTAATTCTGGGGTCTGTGGGCCGCATTTTGATGTATTTCTGGAAGTGGTAGATGGCAGATGCGTAGTCTTTTAAGTATTGGTAATACAGTATACCTAGTTCGTAATGTGCGGATGCGTTCTTGGGGTTGGTCTCAATTGCTTTTTCGAAATTTTCAGCAGCTCCATTATAATCTAAGGTCAAAAGTTTGCTTCGACCGGCCACAAAATAAGCATCTCGTTGCTCGGATTCTGGAGTCTGTGGGGCAGGGCCACAGCCTGAAATTAGTGCAACAAGGCTAACCATTAAAGTATAAGCAGGGAACTTATCCCAACGCATAAAACATAGATTAAAAGAAGAAATCAAATTAAGCAATGTTTGTCTTGTTAAAGATTTATGGATTTTTTAGGTTTTTTGTGGTTGAGAATTCAACGCAAATTTTTCCAGCTTCTGGCATAATTCTTCAACTGTATCACAATGAACAACTTGTCCTGTCCTGTCTATGATTCCATACCCGGATCCATAAGCCGGGCCATTAAGGACACAGAGGTGAGTTTTGGCAGTGACTACCTGGACAAAGGCCTTTTTTATAGCTTCGGTTTTTTGGGAATCGACTTCATATTTCCATCCCACAATGAAAGCTGATGGAAAATAGATAGCCAGCTTATTTAGAATTTTTTGGGTTGGTACTAGTTCTATTAGCAGGTTTGGTTCAGAGGTTGGGATTTTTTTGGAATTGAGTTCTATTATTGCGCCTGATTCATTGCGTTTAAAAACTTTGCCGAATTTAAAATCGCATACAGCTGCGGCATGGAAGACTGCATGGACTGTTTTGACCCGTAATGCTGAGAAAATGGAATCTAGTTCTTCAGATGTACCAAATTCTGTTACATCAACAGTATTATTTGCTGGTTTAAATCTGGCTAATTTTCCTAAAAGGAGTTGGACTGAATGTCCTTTCATTGCAAGAAAATCTGCCAGAGTACATCCAAGTTTACCGCTAGAGAAATTAGTGACCCGTCTGACCTGGTCTATTTCTTCAAAAGTTGGGCCTGCACTGATAATGCAATTCATATTAGAACAGGCTTCCGGCAACCAGGCTTATCACGCTTAATGGGCCCTGGTCTTCGAGACTTTCGGTTGCTTTATCAATTTTTTGGAGGGTAAGTTTTGCGTTATTGAAAAGTGTTTCGTTATTTACAAGTTTTCCTACTGTACCCTCACCACGATTTACTTTTTGTAAAATCTCCTTGAGGTTAGTGGCAGCATCGTAGACTTCTTTATAGAGAGCTTCATCTTTCACTAATTTACCGATGGTGCCTTGACCTTTGTTTATTTCATTCATTGCTTCACGTGCGTCTGAAACAATAGAACTAACTCCGGTAGCTGCATCGTTGAGGTTAGTGACGGTTGCAAGAGCAAAATTATAAAGAGAGTCGTCTTTGACAAATTTTCCTGCTGTGCCTTTACCCTCGGCGATGTAGGTTGTTACTTCCTGAATATTACTCAGGATGACAGCAAATTTTTCTTTATTATCTTTAAAGAAGTCAGTGAATGGCCCCATAAGGTTGCTCAATGTTTCGCCGCTTAGGCTTTTCGAAAGCCCTTCGACGCCTGTGGCTACATTATCTAGTTTAGCCATCAGGGAACTTAGATCTGGCTGTTCATATGAAGCCAGCAGGGTATTGTTTTCTGCGATTGGAGCATCAGGAGAACCAAAGTCTAGCATTACAAAATTTTGTCCAAGGAACCCTTGAAATTTTATAGTAGCCCTGCTGTTTGTTCTAACTTTGGTATTGGGTTTTATTTTCATCGTGACTTCAACGCCGTCGTCAGAGAGTGCGATATCTTCGACGCGGCCGATTTGCACGCCTGCAAGTTTTACGGGGTCACCTACTTTAAGTTCCTGGATAGTTTTAAATCTAGCACGCAGCTTGATGCCGGGCTTTAGGAATTCGAAGCCTCCGATAATTTCAACTAAGAAAATAGCGGAGATAACGATTACGGCAAAAAACATACCGAGTTTTGTTTCTAATGTGCTTTTCATACTATTGAGCTATTTTTAATTGTTGAAAATCTATGTTTAAAAATTCGACTACTTCAGGATTATTCGACTCCATAATTTCTTTTTTACTTCCAATGGCGATCATGCGCCCGTTTTTCATTATACCGATACGGTCTGCAATGCCATAAGCCAGATCGCGATCGTGAGTGACAATCAAGGAAGTAGCTTTAATTCTATGTTTAAGCTTTTGAATTTCGCGGGCAATATTGACAGCCATGATGGGGTCGAGCTCGCTTGTAGGTTCATCATAGAGTATAAGTTGGGGATCTGAGACCAAAGCTCTTGCGATTGCCACACGTTTTTTCATGCCACCAGATAATTCAGATGGATATTTGTCCTCTAAGCCTTTTAGGCCCATTATTTCGAGCTTTTCTGAGACGATTTTTTTGATTTCTGCCGGGCTACATATATTGTGTTCGGTTAGGTAGAGTCCCACGTTTTGGCCAACGGTCAGGGAATTAAGTAATGCACTGGATTGGAAGACCATAGCCAGTCTATAACGGTCTCGTGTGTCTGGTTTAAAGATAGAATCGCCATTCAGGAGGACGTCGCCTCCATCAGGTTTTTCCAGTCCGATTATATGTTTAAGCAGCATTGTTTTTCCGCTGCCACTTGGGCCAATAATGACAAAAGTTTCGCCAGCGTGCACCTCGAAATTGATGTGGTCCAGGATCACCTGGTTATTTATCTTACGGTACAATCCTTCGATTTTTAGTTCGATGCCGTTAGTTTGACTTGCAACATTCATTGTTAATCTAAAAACATTAATATCCGTGTTAATGCATAATCAAGGCTTAGTATGAGGACTATTGAATTGACTACGGATTTCGTCACTGATCGGCCAATACCTCTTGGGCCACCAATGGTTACCAGTCCCTGGTGGCAACTAACAACCCCAACGACTATAGCAAACACGAAGCTTTTGAAAAGTCCGTTAATAATATCTTTGAATTCTACTACATTTTTAAGGCTATGGAAAAAGCCATCGAATGATAAGCCTATTTGGTTGTTAAAAAAACAAACACTTGCTGCTCCAAGCCAACCTACCAGGATAGAAAAAATTACAAGAGCCGGTAACGCGATTGAAATAGCCAACAATCTGGGTAAAACAAGATAGCGAATAGGATTGATGTTCATAGTTATGAGGGCATCGATTTCCTGATAAACTTTCATTGATCCAATTTCAGCTGTCATGGCGGAGCCGACTCTGCCTGCGATAAGAATTGCCATCATTACCGGGCTAAGCTCTTTACAGATTGCTATACCGACTATTCCGCCTATAAAGTTAGATAAACCGCGTTCTACCAGAACCGGACCTGTCTGCAATCCTAAGACCCCACCTATGAAGAGTGATAAAATCCCTGTCATTAAAAGACTGGCATTACCAATTTCATATAACTGATCGACTACTTTATCACGTTTACTCCAGGATTCTGGAAGCAGCTTGATAGTTCTCCAGAGCAGAACCAGCATTTCGCCTATATTTTGAAACATAAAACACCTTTGTAATTATTGGTTATCTGTTGTCGCTTTTTTCCATACTGGCAACCAGAAAATTTTAAATTTCTTATAAGACGTATTTTTTTCATAACTTAAAAGACCGAAGAGAAATGATCTATAAGTGTTGTGTAGGCTTTGTTTTTCTTTATATAAACTAAATAAAACCGAGATAGTAGAATCTCCGGTCTTTTTATTTATGTCCTCAAACCATAACGTATACAGCGGTGAGTAATTTCTTTCGATCGCGGTAGTCCCTTTTAATATGGGCTCCAAAATGGCCAGGGATCTAAAACTTAATTGTCCGTCACTTGTTTTTCGCATGGAAAACAAGGGCCAAAGATCTGTGCGTTGTTTTGAAAGTCCGGATTTTGGCATTTTTTCGGTTATGTCAGAGTATAAGAATAAACAGACCTGCTGGCGATTGCGTTCATAATCCTCAGTTTTATTGTTTTTCTTCTTGTATAGTGGCCACAATAGAAAGTGGCTTTCGATCTCCTTATTTTTGGCAAAGCCGAAAATTGGCCAAATCCTGAAAGCATTTTTTCCATAGCCATGCGCATAAATTATGAAAGGCCATGGGCCTTGGAATTCATGGTATCCTCGGTCATTGTCAGTTATGTTTGAGAAAAATGGCCATAAAATTGAAGTGTAATGCCGGGTGCGAGATTGTTCTTTAGCATAAAAAGGGATCATGGCAAAAGACGTTTGTGGATTTGTTGTGCCGATGCCAGATTTTTGTTGTATGTAGAAGGGCCAGAATAGAAAAAATTTCTCGTGTCCGGGTAATATCTCTAAGTCACCGTACGTGTTTGTTATTGTGGAACTACTGCAAGTTTCTTTTCCATAAATTGGCCAGAACTGGAAACCATGAAGTCTCTCGCCTTTTCTGAAGTGGACCAGCGGAAATAAATAGTTTTCAGTTAGAACATCGGCCTTACGAGACTTAAGGTATAAAGGGAACATTGTAAATTGAATCTCATCTCTATGGAATTTATTCATTATTTTTCCATAAAAAGGGACAAAGGCAGTGTAATTCAAGTTTGTATCGGAGGCTCGTTGACAGAAAAACAAGGGAAAGATTGTAAAACTACTTTTTGAAGAGTCATTTTGTAACCGACCACCCGAGAGGCTAAACAGCTGGCAAAATTGAAGGCGATATTCTGACCCGAACTTGCGTTCTGAAAAAATTGGATATAAGAAGTCGGTTTGCCTGATGTCATTTGTGGTGTCATGACTGTAAGAGATTACCGGGTGCAAACCCCAGCTTAGATATTCCGGGCTTGATTCTATATCAAAAAAAGGTCCGAAATTTTCCAGCGTTATTACTCTTGGTGTACTGTTTGAGTTTTGACAATAACAAGATTGGTGAAAAAGAAGCCCGATTAGGACAATAAGACTGACCAACCTTTGTTTTGGTGCAAAGACTGTCATGAAAGATGGGTGCAGCGATGTCATGTTTTAATATCTTACAGCAATGTGTTTTTTCTGTTGTTCAGTGCCAGTATCAGGCTCCTACCAAATAAATATCATCTCATAGTATACAACATTTATTGAAGGTCAAGAAATCGATCTTTACTTGTGTCTGTCTGCACTAAGGCGGATTTAGGAGTTTAGATATGGGTTCAGCCTCTGTGGGAAGCTTAAATTTTTTGATCACAGTCGTTTAAGCAATAAGTCAAGATGAAACGCTTAAAAATTAATATTTTTTAAAATTAAGTTTGCGGACACGCATGTTTTGAAGTAATTTAAGGCAAGAAATCCAGACTATGTATTTTGGAACAGTATATTATCCTGAGCATTGGATGTATCCGTACTCTGGTACTAAGGAAGACCCGGAGGCGCGATGGGAGCGCGACGCTGAGTTGATGTCGGCTGCAGGCATGAATGTTGTGCGAATGGGCGATTCATGTTGGGGTTTGTACGAACGAGAGGAAGGGAAATACGATTTTGATTGGATGCGCAGAGCGATGGATGTGATGGACAAGTATGGCATTCAAGTCGTGCTTGCCACCCCAACATCTGCTTTACCGCCCTGGATGATAGAGAGGCATCCGGAAATTTTACCTGTCAATTCGGCGGGCATGAGACTTTCAGGAGGTACAAATCAGTCCAGGTGTTTGAACTCAGATTGTTATTGGGAATATTCAAAGAAAATAATCACCGCTTTAGCAAAAGCCCTAGGTTCGCACAAAGCATTGATTGCCTGGCAGATTGATAATGGCCTGGGCGGCCATTTTACTGAGGCTTGTTTTAATGAAGAGACAAAGCGAGATTGGCATGCCTGGCTAAAAGCTAAGTATGAGACTTTAGACAGACTTAATGAGTGTCTTGGTTCTAACTATCTAGGGCAAGTTTATACTGACTGGTCTCAAGTTCCTATGCCAATGGATGCCCCGACGTTTCATAACCCAGCACTTATGCTTGATTGGGACAGGTTTTCAAGCGATACGATCGTAGCATTTGTTAAGATGCAGGCATCTATTCTAAAAGAGATCACGCCAGATAAACCTATAACGACGAATCTCCGGGCATTAACCAGGCGCTTTGATCATTTTGATGTCGCAGAGGTGTTAGATTTTGTGGCATCGGATAGTTACGCAACGGTGATGAGCAGATTTTCGGAAAATGCTTGTGACATCGACATAATTCGTTCATTAAAGAAAACGAACATAAAGACCCCTGATGGCAGTAAAGACGGTTTTTGGGTAATGGAACAAAAGGCCGGCCATGTCAATTGGCAGGACGTTAATTCGTTGGTGAGGCCAGGGTTAGTTAGGCTTTTTACTTACCAGCAGATAGCCAGAGGTGCAAATGGGATTTTGTATTATTTATGGCGGCAACCACGGATTGGTACAGAGAAGTTTTTTGGAGGGGTACTCACACATCGTGGCAAGGGTGAGGGCCGGGTTTACAAAGAGATTTCTCAGATAGGGGAAGAGGTGCGCTTGCTTGGTCCGTTACTTAAGGACACTAAGAATGTAGCCAATGTTTGCATTTTATACAGCCACGATAACGACTGGGCCCTGCAATATGGTTTTAAACCCAACAAGCACTTTTCGTTAAAAGAACACATACAACTTTTTTACAATGCTTTTTACACAAGGAATATTCCGGTTGATTTTGCCCGTCCTGGTGAGGACCTGTCCCGGTACAAATTAGTAATCGCCCCGTCATTATATCTTTTAGCTGGAGGCGAAGCAGACTTACTACGTTTATATGTTATGAACGGAGGCACCTTAGTAGGTACTTTTAACACTGGGCTAGTGGACGAACATAATATTGCTCCGGATTCGGGTTATCCGCATGATCTAACCGACGTTTTTGGTGTGGAAATTGTGGAGTTTGATCCAATCCCGCCAGGTGAAGAAAACCAACTTGTATTTAAAGCGCAGATTGCTACATCGCATGTACACCCAGCCAGATTATGGTGTGATTTGATGGAGCCTAAAGGATGTCAGGTTTTGGCGACGTATAGTAAAGATTTTTATGCGGGTTCGCCAGCCATCACTATGAATGTTTATGGTCAAGGTAAGGCCATTTACATTGGGACAATGAGTCACCAGACTTTTTATTATGACATAGTTAATTGGCTTAAAACTCAATGTAGCCTGTTTCCATTGTTAAAAGTTCCTGAAAATGTAGAGGTTTGTTTGCGGGAAAAGGATGGTGTTAGGGTGTATTTCTTATTAAACCATCAAAACACGCATGTCAGGTTGCAATTTTTAAAGCCAGTTCATGATTATTTGACAGGTGAGACAATATCTGGCAATTATGACCTGGCACCGCGGAGTGTGTTAGTATTGGATGAGCACTATACGAAACCATAGATTAATTGACGAGTTTAGTTTTGGCGGGGCGCCTATAAAAGAAGCAGAAAGAGTCCTGGCACAATGGCGCGGTATTGACTTGTCAGAAGAAGAAAAAGCGTTTAAATCTGCAGCAATTCCGGTTTCTGAGATTATACCCAAAGTATTGGCAAATTTACATATAGATCAAAAAGTTACAGAGGGTGAGATATTGAGTTCTTGGGAAGCATTGATAAATCCTTTAATAACGGCGCATGCCAAGCCAGTAGCTCTTAGAAAAGGGGTTTTGTTTGTGAGTGTAGATAGCAATGCCTGGCATGCGGAGATTGTGCGGTTTCATCGGAAGGAAATATTAGCCAAGTTGCAAGCCTGTTTTGGTGAATCGGTTATCAAGAAGATTTCTTTCAGGGTAGGCTAAGGTTATGAGGTTTAATTTTGTTCAGATTTTAGGTTCGGCTGGTAATCTTTGAATAAGTCTAATTGTTGGGGGTGGGGGATTTTTTTAAGACATTCTTTATTGGAAGCACGTCGAGACACCGACTTAGCAGTGCCGTCAGGATTTAATTCCGTTGCTTCTAAATTTTCTAAGATAATTTTTGCTCTTTGAATAACAGGCATTGGTATTCCGGCAAGTCTTGCAACCTGGATCCCATAACTTTTATCGGTGCTGCCTGGTAAGATTTTGTGAAGGAACACGATTTGTTCATTCCATTCTTTAACAGCGATATTGAAATTTTTGAGTCTGGGTAAGCGTTCGGCGAGTTCGGTTAATTCGTGATAATGAGTGGCAAATAGTGTTTTGGCTCCGATCTGGTTATGTAAATGCTCAACGATTGCCCATGCAAGACTGAGCCCATCGAACGTGCTTGTTCCCCGGCCGATTTCATCAAGTATGACCAGGCTTTTTCTTGTAGCGTTGTTAAGAATGTTCGCAGTTTCTAACATTTCCACCATGAAGGTAGATTGTCCGGCTGTCAGGTTATCGCTTGCTCCGATTCTGGTAAAGACTTTATCGACGAGGTCGATTCTTGCTGATCTGGCGGGTATGAAAGATCCAGTGAGGGCCAGGATAACAAGCAGTGCAACTTGACGGATATATGTGCTTTTACCTGCCATGTTTGGGCCTGTTATGAGCATTATTTGAGTTTCTGTGCAGTTGAGATGCGTATCATTAGGTATAAACCTTTGTTGAGTCATTAATTGATCAAGAACGGGGTGCCGTCCCTCTGTGATTTGTATAATACCTTCATCACGGATTTCTGGACGGCAATACCCGAACAGTCTTGCATTTTCGGCAAAGCAAGCCAGGACGTCTAGTTCAGCAATTGCCTTTGCCGTTTGCTGGAGAGGTATGGTTTTTTCCAGAACTTTTTCTTTAATTGATAAGAATAGGTTATATTCGAGAATGGTGCTGCGTTCTTCTGCTCCTAAGATTTTTGTTTCCATTTCTTTTAGCTGAGGAGTTATAAAACGTTCACCGCTGACGATAGTTTGTTTGCGAATGTAATCTGGTGGCACCTTGTCTAAATTAGATTTTGTTACTTCGATGTAATAACCAAAAACGCTGTTAAACCGGATTTTGAGAGAGGGTATACCAGTACGTTCGATTTCTTTTTTTTGGAGTTCAGCTATCCAATTCTTTCCATCGCGTGCAGCATTTCGGAGTTCATCTAGCTCCGGATTAAAGCCTTCGCGTATAAATCCTCCATCTCTTACTGAGTTTGGTGGATCATCGACTATGGCTCTTGATATTAAACTTTGCAATTCAGGTTGTGGTTGGAGTTTTGTGATTAATTCTTGTAATAATGTATGGTTATTTTCATTTGTGAAACTGGATGTAGCGGTTGATTGTGCATTTTTTGTTTTGAGGAGAGAGTTAATATCTAATTTGGAAAGCAGGTCTATGATGATGGGGATTTGTTCCAAAGCTGATTTCAGTGCGATAAGGTCTCTGGCGTTTCCCGAAGTTGAACTTAGTCTGGTGAGAGTACGTTCTAAGTCTTTGATTTCTTCGAGGGCTTTGCGGAAGGAGTCGAGTAAGTGCGGATTCTCGAGCCAGGCTTGTACTACGGATTGGCGTTTTTGGATTTGATCTATGCTAGATAAAGGTTGAGAAATCCAGTCGCGGAGTTTTCTTGCTCCCATAGGTGTAACAGTTCGGTTCATTGCTCCGAAAAGCGAAGCAGAGTTGTGCGCTTCCTTTTGAATCGGTTCCAGGATTTCCAGGTTTCTAATAGTTGCCGAATCGAGGATCACGCAATCTGCCCTTTGATAAAAATTAAGCCTGGTTAGAAGTCTGACGTCTCTGCGCAAATGATTGACCAGATAGTGTATGAGCGCACCTGCAGCAGTAATTGCGCCTAATTTATTGTTCAGTCCAAATCCTTCAAGAGATGCGACCTTAAAATGCTCCGTTAATGCAGGTATTGCAGTTTCTGGTGTGAATACCCAGTCATCGTATTCAGTAACAATTTTACAGATATTTTTAACAAGTGCTTTAAGTTGTGATTGTTCGCTAGGGACTATGACTTCTGCAGGCCTGACGCGGTCAAGTTCAGTTTCGAGTTCTTGAGAAGATTCGAGCTCTGTAGTTTTGAATTCACCGGTAGAAATATCGACAAGAGCGATACCATAAGTTTGCTTTTGTTGTGAAATAGCAGCTAGAAAGTTATTTTGTTCTGCTGTCAAAATTCGCTCGTCGAGGTGAGTGCCAGGACTAAGTATTTGAGTAATTTCTCGTTTGACCAGTTTCCCTGGCCGAGCGTCTTCCATCTGGTCACATATAGCAACTTTGTAACCAGATTTAAGTAATTTGGCTACATATGTAGATGCGGCATGATATGGAATACCGCACATTGGCACGGAATTACGTTTAGTGAGTGCGAGGTTCAGAATTTGGGAACCAAGTTTAGCATCTTCAAAAAACATTTCGTAAAAATCGCCTAGCCTGAAAAGTAACAAAGCATCTTTGGGAAGCCCGGACTTGATCTGCCGGTACTGATTCATCATTGGTGTTAATTGGCTGATTCCAGACATCTTTTGATTTGTTGGTTTCTTTTAACAGATTAAACTGAGAGCCAGTGTTGTATCTGTAATAAATTCGAATTTTAGAACCGGTCAATGTATTTGTCGAGATCGCCTTTAAATGAAAGCAAGAAATAATTAAGCCCCGGCCATTTCATTGTTTTGGTAAATATCTGACGGTCGTTTACTTTGCGTATTTGTTTCATTATCTTTCTGGATCTTTTAATTGAATTCATATTTTTGATGAATCGGATAACGGCTGAGACAAAAGATTTAAAAAGAGAATATTTCATTGTAAGTAAAGATACCAAAAGCCCAGAAATGAATATAAGACTGTAAAATGGGAAAATGATAAAGATAGAACGCCATTGCAGGTTAGATAGTAAGCTTAAGGTTTGGTTGCTCAGGTAGTGGGCAAGCATAAATTCTTGACCATGAGTCTTTTCTGTAGTGGCAGCTTGTAAATGTTCAATTCTAGATTTATGGACAAAGTGTGTTTCCCAACCGGCTATCCATGCTCTGATACAAAAGTCGGTTTCTTCGTAGTAACAGAAATATTCATCTTTAAACAGGAACCCGCCTACATAATTAATAAGCTCTTTTCTGAACATCAGGCAAGCGCCTTTGGCCGAGAAAACAGGATAATCTTTGTTATATTGAGGGCCATCTGGTTTGAGGATTCCATAATGATATAGGAAGCCGAACGGCGTTATAAATGACCCACAGGCGTCCAGTCGGCCATGCTGTCTGGGCAAAGTCATTTTTGCCTGTATTATACCCACATATTTATGGTTTTGAAAATATTCGCAAAGAGGTTCAAGAAAGCCTGGTGTTACTCGTGTGTCTGAATTAAGTAATAAAATAAAATCTCCATTACAATGTCGAAGCCCGAGGTTGTTACCGCCTGCGAATCCGGCATTTTTATTGTTTTGAATTAATTTAACTTCTGGGAATTGTTGAATAATTTTTAAGGAATCATCTGTGGACGCGTTATCAACGACTATGATTTCATAATTTGGCCAGGTGATTTTACGAAGAGAATTTAAGCAATCGTTGAGAAAAAGGGCGCCATTAAAATTTACGATTAAGATTGATACGCGTTTTGCTTCGGTTATATATGTGGCTTGGTTCATCTATCATTAAAGACTTAGATTTTAGGAACGCCTAACTTGAGCACTTTTTTGATTTCTTGCAACCGGTTTGGCATTATTCGGAAGAACCTTAGCATTTGGATGTCAGATAATTTTCTGATAGAATTTATAAATTTCCGGCTTTCCAATATATATTTGCGTAATTGCCAACAACTGATAATGGCACCCAGATATGCTTGTTTAAAAAGTTTGAAGTTTCTTAAGATAATAGACCAAATTAGTCCCTCTACCACTAAGTAAGCTATCTGCAGTGGAACAAGGATTAACAGTAAATTTTTACAATTTTTTAATAAAACGAGCAAGTTATTACGGTTTGTGTAGAATCGTTTTTCTATTGATGTCCGCAGTTCAACTATGTGAGCGTCTCCGAGGGGATTGACCTGGGCTGCGCCGCGGTGGTGGATATGAGCTGAGGGTACAACGATAGCTTTTTCTCCACAAAGCCAGACGCGCCATGATAAGTCGTATTCGTCAGCATACATAAAGAAGACCCGATCAAAGCCCATTAATCTATCGAACACATCTTTTTTAATGAAATAGGAGCAACCTCCTACAACCAGGACTTCATATGGTTTCGTTTTAGGGTTCGCCAGGCTCATAAGCCCTATGAAATCGAATCCTGCACCACCAGCCGATTGGACAACGTTTGAATTATAGTCGAAGATCATCGGTGTTGAAGCAGATGCTCCGTATTCTTGTGTGGTTTTAAGGAGTTGTTCCATGCAATCATTTTCGAGCCAGGTATCATTGTTGAGGAAGAAGAGGTACTCACCTGTGGCAAAACTTGCAGCTCGGTTATTGCCTTCGCAATAGCCAAGGTTAGAGTCAAATCTAATTACTTTTGCTCGTGGCCATGATTTTAAGATATTTTCTGCGATATCTACTGATCCGTCACTGGACGCATTATCAGCAACGATTATTTCCAACTGATCAAAGATGGTTTGCTTCCTGATGGAATCAAGACACGGCCGGATCCATTTTTCTCCGTTATAATTTAAGATGATTATTGTTATGGTAGGTTTTTGGCTCATTAATGTTTGGTTCTGGCCATTTTTTCTAACCATTCACATGCGATTGGTAAAACTTTGTCCCAGTGAAAAAGTTTAGCTCTTTCCCAGGCATTTAGTCTGAGCCTGGCGTATTTTTCAGGTTTTGAAATTAAATCTGCAATTTCAGTTGCAATTGCTTCCGGGGTTTCGGCTCTTGTTATAATACCGGTTTGATCGTGGATAGTGGAATCGACCAGTCCATGAACTGGATAAACTATGGCCGGGGTTCCCATTGCGTTTGCTTCTATGACGTTTAGGCCCCACCCCTCTCTCATAGATGGATGCAATAAGAGATGTGCCTGGCGCAAGCGCTCATTTTTTTCTTGTTCGGGTATGGCTCCTGCAAATGAGACGGAGTTTTGCAGACCTAGCTGAGCTGTCAGTTTTTGCAATTCACTTTTACATGCACCATCGCCGACAATTTCCAGGGTACACGGAAAATTCATCGATCGTAAAATTTTCAGCGCCAGTATAGCATGCTGGATACGTTTATTTGGAGCGAGTCGCGAAACAGTTATAAGCCTGGCTGACGGAGTAATTTGTTTATCATCTAAAACAGGTAAAGATATTGGGTCAATGCCATTTGGAATTACCTGAACATACCTTACACCATGAGCTATTAATATCTTTTTTGTAGATTCTGAAGGTGTCCAAAACGGAATGTTTCTGTAAAGTTTATGGGTAAACCATTCCTGGGTCTTGCCTATTATATTTTTGGGGAACTTATAAAATGCATCCCAAATGGGGCCAAGTACTTCATGCAAATAAGCAATGCAATTAGTTTTGCACCACCATGGTGCATACCATGGGATTCCGTGGTGTTGATCTATCACTAGATCGAATCCTGGCTGGTGTTGATACCATTTAATTGCGTCGATAATGGACCAGCCAATGCCGCGTCCTCTGATAATCTTGATGCCAGAAATTGTCGAGACCGGCGCACAATTATCGAACCCGTTTGCAAACCAAAACGTTTCATGTCCACGTTGTGCCAGCGCTGACAAGAAGGCCAGAGTGACACGCTCAGCACCACCAGCCATGGGATTTTCCGGGTCACGCCAGTTAAGCATTAAAAATCTCATGGATTATATGATAATTGGAGTTGAACGACACATTATGGAAGCTGTTGAACCTGTGATGTTCTGTTCTTTTATCATGTAATTAAACATTGATATCTTGGTTTTGTTGAGTTAGCAGCCATTCGATATAAGGGATATCGTGAGGGTATGTAACCTTGGGGTTTGGCCATTTGCACTCTATGAGTCTCACTGGCTGGTTTATGAACTCGCAGGCAGCGGCGTCATCAGTCACAATTACACCGCATTCTTTAATTTTCTTAAGCGCTTTAAGTATAATTTTTGGTTTAAAAGCCTGAGGTGTCTGGACAGCCCATAAAAGGGATCGATCAACCGTTTTGGTAATCGTTATTCCATTATTGGATTCTTTAAGTGTATCAGTGATTTTAGTTGCCGGGACTGCTGCACCATATTCATTAGCAGCAATTATTAACTCTTTTATAATTTTGGTGTGAGTGCAAGGACGCGCTCCGTCGTGAATGAGCACGACCTGGCTTTGAAACGGAAACGCGTTCAGTCCGTTCCAAACTGAGTCTTGTCGTTCTTCACCGCCTTCTACAATCATGATTTTGGTGTTTAATCTCAGGCCTGAGACTACAGATTGGAATTTGTTCTGGTTTTCTTTACGGACTACCAGCACAATGAGATCTATAGAATTGGATATATCAAAGCGCTGTAAGGTGTGCGCAATAAGCGGTTTGCCTGCTATTTCGATAAACATTTTATCAATGCCACCCATTCGGGAGCTGGACCCGGCAGCTACTATTACTGCGACATTCATAGTAAAGATAATATTTTAAAATCGAGTGAATCGCTTGAATTCGGTTAGACGGTGGTCGATCATTTTTTTGTTGAGTTTGCTAGTTTTGTCTAAGCCGAAGCCCTCACAACAGAATGATGCCACAATAGTTCCGTATACCATAGCAGTCTTTAAATTTTTTAGAGAAACATCCTTTTTGGATGCCAGCCAGCCTACCAGAGCACCCAAGAAAGAATCGCCCGCTCCGGTAGGGTCAACTACTTTCAAAAGCGGATATGCCGGTAATATGAATATATCGTTTTTTGAGTAAAGAATAGAGCCATGTTCACCCTTTTTGATAATAACAAATTTTGGACCAAGTTTATTAATAAGCCTGGCTGCATGGATAAGATTATCTTCATTAACTAATTCTTTGGCCTCGCTATCATTTATGACTATTGCATCGATCCGTCTAAGCAGTTTCAGTAGTTCGGGCCTTGCTGTTTTTATCCATAGGTCCATGGTATCGGCCACGACAAATCTCGGAGTCCTAATTTGGTCAAGGACATATAGTTGCAGTGCAGGCGAGATATTTGCCAGAAGGACAAATGGTGATGCCCGGAATTGCTGTGGTAAATCGGGTTTGAAGTTTTCAAAAACGCCAAGTTCAGTCACCAATGTACTACGTTTGTTTGGGTCTTTCTCATACTTGCCGTCCCAATGGAAGGTGTTTCCATGTTCACGTTTTAAACCGGCAAGATCAATTTTTCTTGATAAAAAGAGGTTAATATATTTCTTTGGGAAATCATCACCTACGACGCCGACCAATTGAGTTTTAGTAAAAAAACTTGCACATATCGCGGCGTGACTAGCTGAGCCGCCCAGCAAGTTTTCTTTAACATCTGTCGGAGTTCGTATGGTGTCGATTGCAATTGACCCTACAACAAGCACACTCATTTGTTAATTATTTTGTTTTTGTCGTTAATTGGTAAATGGAGAACCCATTACCATCAAGTTTTGGCTGAGGTTAGCTTGTTTTTAAATGCTGCGCAAGCCTTTGAAATATCTGATGCTTTTAAGATAGCTGATACTACACAAATTCTTCGGGCTCCGGCTTCCAGTACTGAGTCAAGGTTTTCTAATGTAATACCGCCGATTGCAAACCATGGGATTTGGATGTTTGCCCTGGCCCATCTTACGTAGTCCAATGTGGCAAGAGTGGCTTCTGGTTTGGTCGGGGTTTTAAAAACAGGTCCAACTCCAAGATAACATGCCCCGGCTTCAATAGCCCTGATAGCCTGGTTTGGACAATGGCTGCTTAGTCCTATTTGGATTGCTGTGTCATTTAAAGGTAATTCGCTTACGTGTTTAAAACCGGCATCGAAAAAGTCTTCCTGGCCAAGGTGGCAATATTGTGCTCTGATTGCTTTTGCAATATCGATGTGATCATTTATCACCAGCGGAATATTATTGTTTGAAAGAATAGGAAGTATTTGTTCAGCAATAAGGTGGATTTTGTTCTTTGGTAATCCTTTAGCGCGTAGTTGAATTATATCTGCGCCTCCGTCACACAGTTTTTTTGTGGTGTCAGTTATTAGATGTTCCGGGACATAAGTTGTGTCAATGAATGCATACAGATAGCACTGGTGTATGGGTTTCATTGGATGATGTTTTTATTGGATTGGTTTTGGTTTGGAGCCGAAATTATATTTAATATTTTTCCAAAGATCCCCTTTCATATAGTTTATTCCTAAAGCTCCGCTTGGGTCATAACCGCAGTGCACCATACAATTTTTGCATCGTGAATCTTTCACTGAGCCGTTTACGACACCGTATTTATCCCAATCAGTTTTTTCAATGAGTTCTTTAAATGTTGGGTAGTGAGTATCAGTGATGAGGTAACAAGGTGATTTCCAGCCTCGAATATTTCTTGTGGGGATTGCCCATGCGGTACATGTTAAGTCGCGTTTGCCTGCCAGGAATTCCTGGTATATTGGGGTGTTAAGAATAGGATATTTTTCACCCCATTGAATTATGCGGGAAAATTTTTGAATAGTGAGGTTTCTAGTCAGGAAAAAGTCGTCTGGATTTTTATTGCCCTGCTGGACCATGGCAAGTTTAGCAGCATCGTAGTCAAAGCCAGGGGATATCGTAAAACCGTCAACGCCAAGCCTGGATAAGAATTTAAACATCTCTTCTATTTCGTCCATATTTGTTTCTCTATAGACAGTGGTATTTATTGCCACCTGGAAACCGAGTGCTTTAGCCAGTTTAATAGCTTCTACACATTCATTGAATACTCCTTTTCTTCCTGTAATTGCATCATGGGTATTTTCTAAACCATCTATATGAACGTTCCAATAAATCCATTTTGATGGAGCGATAGGAGGTTTTTGTGGGATAGGTTGATTTAGTATTTCAGATGCTGTCTTATCACTGAGCAGGCCTTTTAGCTTTAGATAGGATATGATGGTCTGTTTTTGGGAGGGTGTGAGGCTTGCTATGTAATCGCGCAGCTTCCGGCGCATTAAAGTGCCATTGGTACATATGTAGACTATTCGTTTTTGTTTAAGAAGACCAACTACAAGTTCTTCAATTTGAGGATAAATCAGTGGTTCACCGCCACAAATCGAGACCATTGGCGCATTACATTCAGCTGCTGAGTCCAGGCATTCTTTTAATGTCATGAATTGTTTCAGTGTTGAGGCGTATTCTCTGATTCTACCGCAGCCTGAACAGGATAAGTTGCAGGCATGCAATGGTTCTAATTGAAGAACAAGCGCGAATCGCTTTACTCCACGAAGTTTATTTAGGACAATATGTTTTGCAATTTTAAGAGTAAGAGCTAAGGGGAATCTCATAAGGTTTTGTTATTTGACGGGTAATCAAATGAAACTACAGGGCAAAAGTTTGTTTTATGGGCTGATGGATTAGGCATGGTATTATTATATGGCTTAGTATTCTGGAGCAACAATAGAGAGGCAGGACTAACCGTGTTGTGTCCGGAGAAACCTCCGCAACCACACAGTGTAACAACTACAAAGGCTATTGCTGCAATTTTCAACTGCAAAAGAAATTTTATAAAAAAACACATAGTCTAAGTATAACCCGGCTTGACCGTAAGGCAAATAAAGATCAGCAGTTTTTCCTGATGAGTCTGTTATATTCTTGGAGGACATACCTATCTGTCATGCCGGCTATATAGTCACAAACCACTCTGTGAATTTCAACGGTTTCAAGACGTCTTCTGGATTGCTCGCCAAGCTCGTGGATATTTTCTAGATAAAAATAAAACAATTCTTCAAGCATTTTGACTGCTTTTTGATTTGGCTCCTGCACTTGTGGGTTGTTATAAAGATTTTTGTAAAGAAACTCACAAAGTTGCGAATTCATTCGTTGGCGTTCGGTGCTATATTGGACCAGTGGTTCTGAATAAGCCCTTGCTTCATCTGCGGATTTAATAAATGAATCTTTAATGCGTTGTTCTGAAGTTTTAACTACATCTCTTATTTGGCTATCAATGATGCAACGGATGATAAAGTACCAGCGACATTCCTGGTGCAAGTGTCCATACTCTGACAGGACTTTATGATGAGCTTGTTGCCATATTTCTACTTCCTTTATAAGTTGTTCTTCATTAAGAAGTCCTGATTCAAGTCCGTCATCCAGATCATGGCTATAGTATGTAATTTCGTCCGCTAAATCAGCTACTTGCGCTTCAAGGGATGGGTATCGGGAATTGAAGTCGCCTTTTTTTTCTGGCAAATCAAAGCTTGTACTATGTTTTGCCAGGCCTTCGCGGACCTCCCAGGTTAGATTTAATCCGGGGAAACCAGGATACTTTTGTTCGAGTTCTTCAACAATTCTCAAGCTTTGTCTATTGTGTTCAAAACCGCCGTAGTTTTGTAGTAATCTGTTAAGTGCTGCTTCGCCTTTGTGCCCAAAAGGCGGATGCCCTAAATCATGGGCCAGAGCAATGGTCTCAGCCAGGTCTTCGTTGAGTTGCAGGGCCCTGGTTATGTTTCTGCTAATTGCAGCAACTTCAATTGAATGAGTAAGCCGGGTACGTAAATGGTCGCCGGTGCCATTTAGAAAGACCTGAGTTTTGTATTCAAGCCTTCGGAAGGCCCTTGAATGAATTACGCGGTCTCTGTCTCGTTGATAATGTGTGCGCCAATCCGGTGGTGGCTCCGGGTATTGTCTGCCGCGAGTATGCGCGCTAAACTGGGCATATTTGGCCAGGGTCTTAAATTCACGTTCTTCTAGTTCCGCTCTACTCAGTGGCATGATACAATTTGTTATTTAATTGGAACAAGCGATTCAATTGATACTTGCCTGAACTCAAAAAGCCGCCTAATAACATCTTCGATGAGATTGTTCGGACACGATGCTCCTGCGGTAATTCCAATGGTTACTGGCCCTGGTTTCAACCAGTCTTCAGTCAAAATTTCTTTTTGATGTTTAAGACTATAATGGCGGATGAGTTTATCAGAAATCATTTCATTTGCATTTTTTATAAAATAAGTGGTAAGTTTGGCTTCTCCCATTTCTGCCAGGTGTGAAGTATTAGATGAGTTGTAGCCACCTATTACGATTAGTAAATCCAGTGGCTGATCCAATAATTCCTTCAATGCGTCCTGACGTTGTTGAGTGGCTCCACAAATGGTTTCAAAGGCTCTGAAATGTTTATGTAATTCTCCTTCGCCATATTTTTTGATCATGGCTTCTTTCAAACGTTTTTGAACTTCCTCTGTTTCACGGCGCAGCATTGTAGTCTGATTGGCTACTCCTATTGCTGTCAAATGTATATCAGGATCGAAGCCCGGAGAGTAAGCACCTTTGAATTTTTTCAAAAAGTCTTCTTTTACTCCGCCGTTGACTATGTAGTTACAGACATAGTCAGTTTCATCTAGGGTGAATACAACCAGATAATGGCCCTTGCCTCCTGCTATAGCTCTTGAGCTTGTGGCTTTGGTCTCTTCATGCCAGGCCTTCCCATGGATGATACTTGTAAAACTCTCACTTGCGTACTGTCTGACACGCTTCCAGACGCTCATTACGTCACCGCAGGTAGTGTCCACAAAACGGCATCCGATCTTTTCAAGCTTGGTCATTGTGCTTAGGTCGGCCCCAAAAGCCGGGATAATGACCAGATCGCCTGCTTTTAGCTGGTCGATCTCAGCGTCTTTGTCTTCGCCGGTTAAAAATTTTATACCCATGGTCTTAAGTTGATAGTTTACTTCAGGGTTATGAATAATTTCTCCCAGTATGAATATAGGCTGATCGGCAAAGACTTTTCTTGCTGCATAGGCTAAATCGATGGCGCGTTCAACGCCGTAACAAAAACCAAAATCTCGTGCAAGCTTTATAGTGAGTCCACCTGCAGATATCTGGCATCCTTGATTTTTTATAAAATCTACTATTTTACTGCGATAATGTGAATGTACCTGCGCTTGGACTGAGTCCATGACACCAGGATGCCGAAGATTAATTTTGTCTGATATCTTTTGATGCATGCTTTTGCTATTTGCCTGGCTTTTTATGAGAACCTAATTAGTTGCTAAAATGGAAAGATTAACTGTTAATATGTGCGATCGAGCAGAAATTGAGCCAACGCGTGCAACGGTTTGCCTTTTTCTTTGAACGGTTCTAGAGCTTTAAATGCTCTTGCAGTTAATTGCTTTGCTATTTGTTTGGATTTATCCAGACCTAATAAGGCTGGATAAGTTGCTTTTTTGGATTGGATATCTTTACCTGCTGTTTTACCCAGTTTATCACTGGTTTGTGTTACGTCTAAGATATCATCAATGACCTGAAATGCTAACCCAACATTGTGGCCAAATTTAGTTAGGGCTTTTAGTTGGAGTTCCGTGCATTGAGCACTCATTCCTCCTAAGCGTACCGCACAGCAAAGAAGTGCTGATGTTTTCTTCTCATGAATAAATTTTAATTCGTCTATAGAAATTGATTTGCCTTCACTCTGGATATCAACTGTTTGTCCTGCAACGAGTTCCTTAGAGCCAGAGGCAACAGCCAGTTCTCGTATGATGACATTATGAGGATAACGTGGCCAAAAATCACAGCTTGATGCGATTTCAAATGCCCTTGCCAGCAATGCGTCTCCGGCTAATATGGCGATGGCTTCTCCGAACACTTTATGGTTTGTTGGTTTTCCGCGGCGAAAATCGTCGTTGTCCATCGCCGGTAAATCATCGTGGATGAGTGAATACGTATGAATACATTCAACAGCACATGCCAGAGGGATAGCAGCCGATACATCTCCTCCGCAGGCCAGGGAAGCTGCGATACATAATGCTGGTCTAATCCGTTTACCGCCAGCAAAAACGGAATATCTCATTGCTTGATGCAGCGTAGCAGGCTTTGTATTAGCAGTTGGAAGATATTTGTTTAAAGCTTTATCAACTAATTTTGCACACCAACTAAGGTAGGATTGAATATCAAACTCTTTTTCAAACTCAGGCGATTTTTTTCTTTGACCCATAATCTAAGTAGTGTCTATCAAAGTGAAAATGACTGTCAATGTTAGATTAGCATTGGCATACGATCCAGATTATTACGACCGTATTTAGTTCGATGAAGATTTATTAGCCACAGAAAAGCAGCCTCGGCATCCAAACCCACTAAACCAGGCTGTTGAATGGCAAATCACGTGGATTGGTTAATATTATCAGTAATTGTTGATAGAAGTTTGTTACATTAGGGTGAATTTTCGATGTTAAGTTTTGAGATATGCCGACAATAAAAATCCATTAAAAACAGACCAATCTTCTCAGGGTCTCAAGATTTGGGTTAATGAGAATACTGGATATAAGCAAATTGGTCCTGCTATTAGACCCAGTACCTGGCCAAGAATAATAAATCAAAATATTTTGTTTGATCTGCAAGATTAGTTATGCTACGTTTAAATCAGAACCACTAGTTGTCCGCAGGGAATCGATCTCACTTTTACATTGATTAATTAGACTGCTAAAACGGTGAGATCGAACGGGCTGGCGGATTGACTGTGGTTCAGCCGGGTGTCCTTAACTACTTAGGGGCCGTGGATATCAGAGATGCGGGACACCCGGCCCGGCTACTTAAATTGCTAAGGTTATGATTCAATGGGATCCAGATGCAGCATTGTCAAAATGTTTGGCTTATATTGATTGCCAACTGCAAAATCAAACATCGGCTGATACTCATCAACTATGCTCTATACAATGGCCAGCTATAACAATTTCCAGGCAAACAGGCGCAGGAGCTTTTATGGTCGCTGAACATCTGGCAGCATTTTTGGAATCAATTGTGCCTGAAAGTAAATGTCATTGGACAGTTTTCGATAAAAATTTAGTTCAAAAAGTTATCGAAGAGAATGCATTGCCACATCGATTTGAAAAATATATCCGGGAAGAACGGGTGTCAGTTTTTAAAGATATGATAGAGGAAATGTTTGGGTTACATCCAAATTCGTGGACCCTGTTTCATAAAGTATCCGAGACAATTTATCACTTGGCGCAATTGGGTAAAGTAATCATCATAGGTCACGGGGCAAATATTATTACCTCCAGGCTTGAAAATGTGTTCCACGTTAGATTGGTAGCACCGCTTGAACAACGAATCAAACACGTACAAGAGTTCTATAAGATGGACTATGAGCAGGCAAAAAATCTTGTTCATACCGAGGATAAAAACCGGGAGCGTTATATTGAAACCTATTTTCATAAACGTATTGATGATCCGTTATTGTACCATATGATTATAAACACAGGTAATGTCGGGTACGATGATGCTGCAAAAATCATCGGGCTCGCTGTTTGTAATAAATTCCAAAAGGTTTTCCAGACAACACTTCAAACAAGTGCCAGAACCTGACATAATTAACGTATGGCATTCAAAGGCTCCCTGTGCCTGGACTAAACAGTTTTTTTAGGATTTTAAAATTTTCAGTTTTTCTTTTGAAAACAAGGTAAAGAGTCTGTAAAAAACCAGTATTAATTTTTGATCTTTTGAGACGAGATTTATTCTTGCGGATAAAGTATCAGGCGATCGTGAACCATAATAACGATGTCTATCTTATCATCTCCGGTGAAATCTCCACATAAGATTTCTCTAGGCTCGTTTGAGTAGTTAATAGCACGACTGCTGAACTGACGTTGTTCAAAAATTCGCCAGCCGGTTGCCAGGACTAAGTCCCAGGGTTTTGTCATGCTGACGATCTCGAGAGAATTTTTTGAAGTCTCAATGAATATGAGGTCTTTGTATTTGTTAGTCTTTGATAAATTTGTTGTAGTGATATCATTGAGATAACCGTTCTTTTTAGGCGATTCATAGTATGCAAGGTGTTCCCAGCTGGCAGCAGGCGTATCAGGATCTATTAGACCGACCGAATTCATCCCGACCAGTAATATCTGATCGGTGTTGGAATAGCTTGTGGTTATCGGGACGAGTGTGTAAAAATCGGTGAATTGTAATCGCTTATTTGCTTGAAGACGCCATAAGCCGTTTTTGTCTCTGCTACAAAATGATAGGACCTTTTCCCCAGAGTCGAATAGACACAAGTATTGTTGTTTTTCTGGTTTTGAAAGGTCGATAATTCGGGCAGAAAGAATACGGGAATTTGATGATAATCCATTAATCTGTTCTTTGACATTAAATGTCCAGAGATTAGATACCGAACTGTTAGTGGCTGTCATTTTGTTGGTCAGGGTAATTGCTCGGACAAAGTTGCGTTGGCAAACAAGTAGCTCTGGCTTGCCGTCATTATCGATGTCGCCGAAGTCCAGGTTAGAAGATTCAGCTGAACCTCCGGGAAGCTCAAGAGTTAATTCTTCAAATTCTTCAGGTTTTGTCTGTCTTAAAATCCTGAGTTTTTCGTACGGTACAGAAATAATAATGTCCGGCTGTTGGTCTTGGTCAATGTCCAAGATAAACATTTTTGACGGAGTGGATTGAAAGGATTTATCTAATGGCTGGGTTTTTCTGGATCCATCGTTTTTTATTATCCACAGGAGTCGGCCTTTTTCGGTTTCAGTAATAGCTAATAGAACTGGTTTACCTGCAGGGTCAAGTTTGCCAGAGCAAATAATTAAGGGCTTCCCATCAATTTGGATATTTTGAGGAAAACCCAATTTTCCATTCTGCATTCTAGTTACACCAATTTGTTTTTCATCTGAACTCAGGACGAAAATTTCCGGTGTGCCATCCGAATCCCAATCTGCAACAGTGATATCTGAAACACCGGTAAAAGATGGGAAATTATCGACCTTAGAGAAAAGTGCATTTTGGCCTTTAGATATGACTGCGATGGAACCGTTTTCAGGGTTTGCAACAATAATTTCAGGAGTTTTATCGGCATTAATATCTAAACACGCAAGGCCGCGTTTGGATTTGCTAGTTTTTTGTAGCGGAATTATTGAAAATTGTGATGTGACAATATCTGACTTTTCTGAACGTTGTTTAAAAGAAATTCTACCAATTTCAGCTCGATCTGTCTTTAGAGGCATTATGATAAATTCATTTAATCCATCACCGTCTATGTCATCAATATGATATGATCTAATTGGAAGGCTTTCGATTGGTATTTCTGGGCCCAGCATACCGTTGGCAGTTTGAAAACGAAGAATAAATGGTGTCTTTGAATCCCATGCAACAAGTAACAGATCATTTAATTTGTCACTGTTAAAATCTCTAACTTCTAGCATTGATGGTGTTCCTGAACACGAAAAACGTTCAGGGTCGGCTAATTTATTGTCTTTCATTTGATAGAGAATATAAAAACATGACTCGCCCAAAAGAATAATATCGGGTAACTTATCATTGTTAATATCCGCAACAGCGAGTGCCCTTTTGACAGTCAGGCCGTCTTTAATTGGCCACCTGAGTGGGGATTCCCAATCGCGATTACCTTTGTTTTGAAGAATTATCAGCTCATGCGAGTCTCCATAATAAATTATGTCTTTTTTACCGTCGTTGTTTATATCTTCAACAACAAGGGATGTTATTTTGGTGTCAGATGGTATGGTTTCGATATCGAATCGGGTTTCTGGCGGAAGTTCATTTAATTCTAATTGGCGACGTCTAGTTTTTGAAGTCACATTGGTTTTGCCAGTTTGATTATATAATATTTGAATACTTGACTTATCGTTGTTGGCTAAAATTACGTCCAGAAGCCCATCATTATCAATATCAGCGGCTGTCATATTACTTATTCCTAAATCTAGTGGAAAGATTTCCATACCACTAAATCCATAGGCTGATGCGAAGTCAGTTTCAGATTTAACAATGGTACATAAGAAAGCAAAAAGAATTAACAAAATATAGTTCAATGTTCTCATACATTGCCATGTTATTAAGAATATCGAAAATGTATAGGCAAATCTTATTCGCCAATGATGTGCACAAATAATGTTCGATGATGCGTCCTGTTCCGGTGTTCCCAAATATAAATTCCTTGCCAGGTGCCTAGCACCAAAGTCCCTGCTTCTACTGGAATTGTTAGATTTGAAGGGAGCAAAGCAGTCCGAATGTGAGCTGACATGTCGTCGGGCCCCTCAATTACATGTCTGAAAATTGGGTCTCCATCAGGGACAAGTCGACTAAAAAATCTTTCCAAATCAGATCTAACCGTGGGATCGGCGTTTTCCTGGATTAATAGGGAGGCAGATGTATGAGCTAAGTGTATGACGACCAGGCCACATCTTATTCCTGAGTCTGTCACGATATTTTGTATTAAATCAGTAATTTCTTTGATAGACCTGGCTCGTGTTTCAACGGTTATTTTCTTTTGAACCTGACGTATCATTTGGACAAAATTGAGTTCGAATTAATCTAATGTCAATGTCCCTTTTTAAACCCTCATTGCTGCAAGTGTGCCTTATATTGAAGTGTTTGAAATACAATAGCGCCAATAGATTTTACTGATATGTGCGAGTATGCGGAAAGGCTTTGACGATTTAAGAAATAAAACACAGGTATTCAATAAGGAAGCAATAGATTTAAACCAATAACTGCCTTAGTTTGTTGAAGCGTGGTAGGCAAGCCCGTGTTTGATGAGGTTTTTAGTTAAGTTTGGAGCCTGGCAGCGTAGTCTCCATCTTACGCAAGTCTTTTTTGCGCTGTGCCATAAATTTAAAGAATTCATAACCCTCTCTGATGCGTCTGACAAAGACTTTTTTATCCTGCAGCATTGTTTTTAGAAATCTAATAATTGGCTTTGGTCTCAGGTAATATCTTCGATAAAATATTTCTACGGCTTCAAAGATTTCTTCTCTGGTCAGTTCCGGATATTGCAGGGCACACTGCTGCGCGCCATCCTGGAAGACCATGCCGGAGTTCGGCTCTGCAGTTAGCCATCCATTTCTTTTGGCTAATTCATAAAGTTCTGTGCCCGGGAATGGTGCTGCCAGAGATACCTGAATGCTGAAGATATCCAATTCCATTGCAAAGCGAATGGTGTTTTCTATAGTTTCTTTTGTTTCAATTGGTAAGCCCAATATAAATGTGCCATGTATTTCGATTCCAAGGTCCTTACAATCTTTGACGAACTTTTTTGCTTGTTCGAGTGTTATCCCTTTTTTAATCCTGTCGAGGATTTCCTGATTTCCGGACTCAAACCCGACCATCACCAACCTGAGTCCGCTTTCTTTCATAACTTTAAGCGTCTCATAATTTACATTAGCCCTGCTGCTGCATGACCATGTAATCTTTAGTGGTTTTAGAAGTTGAGCTATTTCACGTGCCCGGGGCATGTTGACAGTAAACGTATCATCATCAAAAAAGTATTCTTTGACCTGAGGGAAGATCTCTTTCGCATGAGCAATTTCGGCAGCTACGCTTTGTGGAGATCTTACCCGATACTTGTGACCGGAAATTGTCTGTGGCCAGAGGCAAAAGATACATTGAGCCGGGCAGCCGCGTCCGGTATAAATTGAGACATACGGTTCATTAAGATAACCGATGGAATATTTTTGTATATCCAGGTCTCGTTTATAAACGTCAACTACCCATGGCAATGAATCCAGATCTTGTATCGGATCGCGGTCAGGATTATGAATGACTTTATTATTTTTCCTGTAAGAGATACCCTTAACGTTCTCAAGTGGCACGCCCTCAGCAATTTCCAGGCATGTATAATCAAATTCTTTTCTTGCTACCCAGTCAATGGCCTGAGTTGCATTTAAAGTTTGTTCAGGTAAAACTGTAGGATGAGGCCCCACAAAACCAATCATGATTTCATTATTTTGTGCTTTTATTGCCTCTGCTACTTTGCAATCGTTTGCTAAAGAAGGCGTCGATGTATGGATGACTACAAGCTCATAGTCTTTGGCTATCTTAAGACATTCATCCAGGCTTATATCATGAGGGGGGCAATCCAGAAGCCTGCTGTTTTTCACAAGCCCCGCTGGGAATGCAAGCCATGTAGGATACCAAAACGACCTGATCTCACGCCTGGCTTGGTATCTTGATCCAGCCCCGCCGTCAAACCCATCAAATGACGGAGGGTTTAAAAAAAGGGTCTTTTTCATTTTTTATATGAAATTAGTCTGAAGTTACTCGACTTTTTGGAGCAATGTAATTTAGCCATAAATTTTCCGCTAGTTGCGGAGCTCATTTAACTTTTAAAGTTTGTTTTAAATATTCAATTGTTTCATTGATTGGTAATTTGATTTCTTCTCTGGTTGCCAATTGTTTAATTATTATCATATCCGGAGAGGTCGATTCTGATCTAACAGTAAACGTGGCGTTCACATCGATTGCTTTTTTGAATTGTTTCTCTGGCTTTTCTGGCGTTAAAGGGTAATCCACAGATATATTTGCGTCTCTGAGCATTTGCACCAGCTTTAAAGACTCAAACCTCAAGTTTTCGTTCTCGATCAACACATAAACATCAATGGGTGATTTGAGTTTAGGCAGGAGCTGCCTTTCTTTAAGAAGTTCGGTTAAAACCACATCACCCATGCCAAACCCAAGTGCTGGCAAATCTACTTTTGCTCCAATAACCTTATGTTTTTGCTGGTCATATGTTCCGCCACTTATTAGGCCTATTAAATTATCATATCGGCCTCCTCCGGCTATGGCCCTAAATTGCCCTTTCTTATCAAATATTTCAAAGACCATGCCAGTGTAATAGGCAAGCCCGCGAATTACATTAAAATCAACTTTGATAAACTTATCGAGCCCACGTGGCTTTAAATAGCTAATAATCGCTGAAAGTTCAGTTGTTGGCTGGGCTGATTCTATAAATTTTAAGACATCGTCGTATGAAAAGCCAAGATCTGATAGTTTTTTTTGGCTTTCTTCCGGTGTTTGACGTTCAAGTTTATCTATGATCTGGAAAAAGTCATATTCTTTATTTAAGACATCGGGTTTGGCTTTTTGTATAAAAAAGTCATGCCAAGCGTTTCGACTGCTTAATCGGACGACAAAGTCATTTTCTGATAATCCAAATGCTCTTAAAACATCTATGGCCAAAGCTATTATTTCAGCATCTGCTGCTGCATCTTTTTCGCCGATTATATCGGCATTAAACTGGAAATGCTCACGGAGTCGCCCCTTTTGTTGGCGTTCGTAACGGAAAAGTTGGGGAATGGAGAACCATTTTATTGGTTTTTTGTAAGCTCTTTCATGAGTCGCAATCATTCGACCAAGCGTAGGAGTCATTTCAGGCCTTAGAGCAACTGGACGCCCACCCTTGTCCTGGAAATTATACAGCTGATTTATTATTTCATCGCCACTCTTTAATGTATACAGCTCCAGCGCTTCTAACGGGGGACCGTCATATTCACTAAAGCCATAAGACAAAGCAACCCTGCGCCACGTGCTAAATATATAGTTCCTGAGCTCAATGCTCCACGTATCTTTCGTTGGTAAAGGAATTGGATAAAAATCTCTGAAACCCGGAAGTCTTTCCATGATTGATGTAATTTATTGTTTAGTTTTTTTAGATTTAACTCCAGCTTTATTGTCTGTTTTTTTACTGTTATTATCATCTGTTTTATTTTTTTGGAAATCTTCAACTGGCAAACTTTTAACAGCGTCTTTAAGATACCTGGCTGGCTTGAACCTGATGGATAATCGAGGGGGGATTATGACTTTATTACCAGGAGATCGCGGATTCCTCCCCACACGCGCATTCCGCAAGATTATCTCAAATGAACCTATATCCCTGAGCTCAACTCTTCTTCCTTCTTTAATAGCATCCGCAATGTAGTTCAGAACTTTCTCAACGGCACTTTTGGCTACTTTGTGGTCAAGATAAAGTTCATTTGTCAGTTTTTCTATCAGCTCAATCTTTATCAGAGGGCGTTTTTGCATATTATCAAAACCTTTATTAAAATAAGACTACTAATGATGCTCACCGATAAACTCTGCGTAACGTTTGGCATCCATTAATTTGGATAATTCAGATGGGTCCGTAATCTTTATCTTTATGAACCAACCTGCGCCGTATGGGTCATTATTTACCAAACCGGGATTCGTTTGAAGTTCTTTGTTTACTTCTATTATCTCTCCTGAAATAGGAGAATTTACTTCACTTGCCGTTTTGACGGAGTCGACTTCTGAAAAAGCCTCTCCAGGCTTGAGCGTTCTACCCAATTGTGGCAAGCCCACGTACACAATTTCAGTCAGTTCTTGTTGTGCATGATCAGTTATACCTATGGTTGCTATTCCACTAAATTCTCTGACCCATTCATGAGTTTCAGAGTATCGTAAATCTTCAGGAATTACACTTTTCATATTCTTACTTCTTAAAAATTGGTTTGTTAACTATTTCTGCTGCAGAATTTTTTCCACGTATGTCAATATAAATTCTAGTTCCTGCCGCTGCATGTGCGGTTTGTACGTACCCTAAACCAATACCGGTATTTAAACATGGACTCATAGTGCCACTTGTTACGAAACCTATCTTCTCTGGCTCCGGCCCAAATGAATTAATGTCAAACCCTGGTCTTGGTAGACCTTGTTTATCAAGCATTTTGAATCCAATACAACATTTTTCAATACCATTCTTTAATTGGCTTTCAAGGATAGATCGGCCGATAAAGTCACCTTTGCCAAACGATACAAACCTCTTAAGCCCGGCTTCTATCGGACTGATTTCCTCATTTAGTTCATGCCCGTAAAGCGGATAACCGGCCTCTGTACGTAATGTATCTCTAGCACCTAATCCACAGGGTTTTAACCCAAACTCAGCCCCTTTCTGGACTAATAGGTCGATTAGTTCCATCATGAAAACATTAGGGCCGAATATTTCGAATCCGTCTTCGCCAGTGTACCCGGTCCTTGAAATCAAATATATGCCCCCATTTTTTTCTATGTGAAAAAATTCATTCTTGCGTAATGAACATAAGTCTGAACTGTTTATGCCGAAAAAATATTTTCCTGAGAAAATCTCACGAACCAGACATTCAGTTTTCGGTCCCTGAATTGCCAGAGCACCATTACTTTGCAATAATTCAAGTTTAACGCTTTTAACCGAAAAAGATTCAAGTTTATTTTTCATCCATGAGATATCGGTATCTGTCCTGGAGGCATTCAAAACGGTGAAAAATGATTCTTCGTTTAACTTAAAAACATATAAGTCATCAATTGTCCCCCCTCGATCATTACACATCAAGGTGTATTGTCCATGAGAACGTGATAACTTGTTAATATCGTTTGTGAAAATCCAATTAAGAAAAGATGCTGAATCTTGGCCAGTAATATAACATTGCCCCATGTGCCCAATATCAAAAAAACCAACTCCATTTCGAACTGTATTATGCTCATCGATAATTCCTGAATACTGCAAAGGCATTTCCCAACCGCCAAAGTCAATTAATCTGGCACCTAGTTTTCTGTGATAATCAAAAAAACATGTTCTTTTTTTCATAATAGCATTGAACTTACAAAAGAAGACCGGTTAACACCCTAACACAAGATTATTCTGTGTCAACTAACCATCTTGTATGTGATCTGTTGCATTGTCAGAGCGTGCATTATTTGAAATCTCTAATTGAGCGGCGGTGTTTTGATTGTAAATTCGATTCAGTACTTCTTGGGCCAGAACATCAAAAGCTGACGTGGCGACACTGTATGGATCATAATATGATATCGGCTTTCCGAAACTGGGGGCTTCAGCTAAACGAGTTGTCCTGGGAATAACTGTCTCAAAAACTAACTGTCCGAAATGTTGCCGCATCTCATTTACTACTTGATGTGACAAACGAGTGCGACCATCAAACATGGTCATCAAAAATCCCAAAACTTTAGGTGCTTTGCCAGATAACCCAATATTCAATTTTTCTAAAAGCCTTGTCATCATCGATACACCTTCTAATGCATAATATTCGCATTGTAACGGCACAAGAACATAGTCTGATGCGACCAATGCATTTATTGTTAATACGCCCAAAGACGGTGGACAATCTATAAAGATTAAATCAAATTTTCCAAGGTTAACAACTTTAGAAATGCATATCCTGGCTTTCTCTATGTGATTGTCTGTTTGCGGTAACTCAATCTCTGCACCACATAAATCTGGCTCGCTTGTAATTGCCCATAGATTTTGGAAACCTGTAATTTGTATTTTTGAATCTAAATCACTTTCGCCTAACAAAGGTGCATAAATACTCATTCCTGGCAGCTTTTCTAACCCTAAACCGCTTGTCGCATTTCCCTGTGGGTCCATATCAATGATCAACACACGCTTGCCCAGCGAGGCAATTGCAGATGCTAAATTTACCGAGGTTGTTGTCTTACCAACGCCCCCTTTTTGATTTGCTACGGATATAACAAAACAACCCATGTCTCCTTTTATAATAATCAAAACAAATTGAACAGTAAAACCTTAATCTTGTTCGCAATATTTAACCTTATGTTGTATTTTTAAAATCTGAACATCTAAAATCAAATTTATGCTAAGAAAAAATATGGTGTTAAACTTAATCATTGTACGGTTCATGGTTTGTCTGTGTATCAACTGGGTTGTTTTTCATTTGCTGGCAGATGAAGAGCCGAATGACTTACAGAAAGAGGCTGAAACCGGTAACCCGACCTGCCAGTTCGAACTTGCAACAAAATATTTTGATCAGAAGAAGTATGATCTGGCTTTACAATGGTTTCAACGCGCAGCTGATCAAGGGTTTGCCCCTGCTCAATATAAACTGGGCGTTTGTTTTCTGAAAGGTTACGGGACAAAGCCAGATCCTTATATTGCAGCTGAGCTTTTTAAAAAGGCAGCAGAAAAAAATTACCCGGACGCTCAGTATGCTCTGGGTGTTGTTCTGCTCTATGGCAATCAAGACCAGAAAAATCCAAAAGAAGCAATTACCTGGCTGGAAAAAGCTGCTTCTAACGGGCATGTACCAGCAGAAAGCCGTCTTGGCGAATGCTATTTGCACGGGCTTGGCGTAGAAAAGAATCCTCAACTGGCAGTCAAATTTCTAACCCAGGCTTCTGAACAAGGGGATCGGTCTGCTCAAGAGAACCTTGGAACTTCTTATATGCTTGGTAATGGCGTTCCACAGGATTATACAAACGCTGTTAAATGGTTAAAACTTGCTGCATCTCAAGACATGCCAGTTGCGCAGTGCAACTTAGGCGTTTGCTTCCTGGATGGCAAAGGCGTGAAAAAAGACCCAATCGAAGCAGTGAAATGGTTTACAAAATCAGCCCAACAAGGTTGGCCTGCTGCAGAAAATAATTTAGCTAATTGTTATGCAAAAGGTTTGGGTGTTCCTAAAGATCCAACAAAGGCTTTTCAATGGTTTACGGCTGCTGCAATCCATGGTTTGCCTGATGCTCAACTTACACTGGCAAAGGCTTATGAATCAGGGTTCGGGACTCAAAAAGATCTTTCTGAAGCAGCTAAATGGGCCTATATAGCTAAAAAAAATGGGGCTACCGGCGCAACTGAGCTTCTGGAAAAACTTATCCAGCAATTAAATCTGGTCCAACAAAAAGCCTTGATTGAATCAGCCGAATTGTTTCTTAAGACAAACTCCAACTCGGTTTCAAATAATTAACGCAAGCATAATTGAAGAATGAAAGAAATTATATTTGTTACAGGCACTGATACCGGAGTTGGTAAAACTGTTCTAACAGTCAGTCTGTTGGCTTTAATGAGAAAAACCGGACTTAACACAATAGCTGTTAAACCATTTTGTACGGGATCAAGATCCGACGCAAAGCTGTTACAACAATTTCAACCAGATATAACCGATATAAAACTAATTAACCCCTTTTTTTTCAGGGCTCCTTTGACCCCAATGTACGCAGCTGAGCTAGAAAAAATCTCTGTGCCCCTGGTTGATGTTTGCGATTATCTTGGCAAAATGGCAGAAAAAACAGATTTCTTGCTGGTAGAGGGCGCTGGCGGGCTTATGAGTCCTTTGGGTCCAGGATATTCACTTTTTGACATAATAAAAAAAATTCCAGGCAAAATAATTGTAGTAGGCCCTAATAAATTAGGGGTATTAAATCACATGCAGCTAATTTTTTTTGCATTGGATCATGTTCTGGTGCAAGGGGTTATATTTGTTTTGATGAATTTTTTTAAAGAAACGCTTGCATCAAAATCAAATTTGTATATTCTTCAACGCCTGTTTGGTGAGGATAGGGTAGTACAGGTGCCGTATTTGGGCAGGAGGATAAAAGAAAAAAACGCGGTACAAAAAAATTTAAAAAATTTTAAAAAAGTACTTGCGTTGGTTTTAGGGAAGAGTAAATTATTAGCATAAATCGAACCTTAGTAAGGGTTCGATACCCGGGATAAAAAAGGTTTGACAGATCCGGGAAAAGCAATAAATTTGCAATGCTAAAATTTAAAGAGGCTGGTTAAGGGGGAAGAGGGAAAACTGGCACTCAGAATTTTTGTCACAAAAGACTGAGCGAAGAGCTCAAATGATCTTTGAAAATTGAATTGTGCGATAAGTAAGAGCCCCTCAAGGGTTCATGGCGGAAGTCATGAATCATTGAGTTCAACCAATAAAGGCATGGGATGAAAATCCCATAGAATCAAACCAAGATTTAAATCGGAGAGTTTGATTCTGGCTCAGAACGAACGCTGGCGGCGTGGATAAGACATGCAAGTCGAACGCTCACTATAGGGCAGCAATGTTCTGTAGTGGGAGTGGCGCACGGGTGAGTAACACGTGGGTAATTTACCCTGAAGTTGGGGATAACCCCGAGAAATCGGGGCTAATACCGAATGTGGTCAGGGAGGGGAATCCCTCTCTGATTAAAGCTGGGGACCGTAAGGCCTGGCGCTTCAGGATAAGCCCGCGGCCCATCAGCTAGTTGGTAGGGTAACGGCCTACCAAGGCTAAGACGGGTAGCTGGTCTGAGAGGACGACCAGCCACACTGGAACTGAGACACGGTCCAGACACCTACGGGTGGCAGCAGTCGAGAATCTTTCACAATGGGCGAAAGCCTGATGGAGCGACGCCGCGTGGGGGACGAAGGGCTTCGGCTTGTAAACCCCTGTCATTCGCGATCAAACCTTCTTGCTGAACAGGCAGGAAGCTGATAGTAGCGAAAGAGGAAGGGACGGCTAACTCTGTGCCAGCAGCCGCGGTAATACAGAGGTCCCAAGCGTTGTTCGGATTCACTGGGCGTAAAGGGTGCGTAGGCGGTTCCATAAGTTCCGTGTGAAATCTCTAAGCTCAACTTAGAAATTGCACGAAATACTGTGGAGCTAGAGGGCCGGAGAGGAGACTGGAATTCCCGGTGTAGCGGTGAAATGCGTAGATATCGGGAGGAACACCAGTGGCGAAGGCGAGTCTCTGGAAGGTTCCTGACGCTGAGGCACGAAAGCTAGGGGAGCAAACAGGATTAGATACCCTGGTAGTCCTAGCCATAAACGGTGCACATTTGCCGTGGGCGGAATCGACCCCGTCCGTGGCGAAGCTAACGCGTTAAATGTGCCGCCTGGGGAGTACGGCCGCAAGGTTGAAACTCAAAGAAATTGACGGGGGCCTGCACAAGCGGTGGAGTATGTGGCTTAATTCGATGCAACGCGAAGAACCTTACCTGGCCTTGACATGCACGTGGTAGGAGCCTGAAAGGGTAACGACTCCGCAAGGAGAGCGTGCACAGGTGCTGCATGGCTGTCGTCAGCTCGTGTCGTGAGATGTTGGGTTAAGTCCCGCAACGAGCGCAACCCTCGCGTCCTGTTGCCACTTCCGCAAGAGCGGAAAGCACTCTGGACGGACTGCCTCGTTACAACGGGGAGGAAGGTGGGGATGACGTCAAGTCAGTATGGCCCTTACGGCCAGGGCTGCACACGTACTACAATGCCTGGTACAATGGGCAGCAACACCGCAAGGTGAAGCAAATCCCCAAAAACCAGGCCCAGTTCAGATTGTCGGCTGCAATTCGCCGGCATGAAGCTGGAATCGCTAGTAATGGCGCATCAGCTACGGCGCCGTGAATACGTTCCCAGGCCTTGTACACACCGCCCGTCACATCATGAAAGCCGTTTGTACCCGAAGTCAACGAGCTAACCGAAAGGAGGCAGTTGCCGAAGGTATGAACGGTGATTGGGATGAAGTCGTAACAAGGTAGCCGTAGGGGAACCTGCGGCTGGATCACCTCCTTTCTATGGAGATATGCAATCGGTGCAAGCCGGTTGCCAGGTCGATGTTGGCTATTCGGCCAACAAAAGGGCCTTCTTATCGCACAATTCAGTTTTCAAATCAAAATTACAGGTCTTTGAGAAGATTTTTTGATAAAGCTTTCTTGGGGCTGTAGCTCAGTGGTAGAGCACCTGCTTTGCAAGCAGGGTGTCGGGAGTTCGACTCTCCTCAGCTCCACCACTGTCAGGATGTAGCCGGGGGGAAATATTTTCCCCGCCGGGCGTGTAGCTCAGTTGGTTAGAGCATGCGCTTGATAAGCGCAGGGTCACTGGTTCAAGTCCAGTCACGCCCACCAGAAACGAATTTTTTGGACTGTTAAGTCCATATTTGTTCTTTGACAACTGCACATTGCACTAGGGCAATGTATTCGCCGGGATTTGTTGAGCGCGTCTCAACAGAATTCCTTTTGATCAAGCTACTAAGGGCTTATGGTGAATGCCTTGGTGCCAGGAGGCGATGAAGGACGTAGCTGGCTGCGATAAGCCACGGGGAGCCGCCGAGCAGGCTTTGATCCGTGGATCTCCGAATGGGGAAACCCAATCACCTTAACCGGTGATTATCACTGGATGAATGCATAGTCCAGTGAGGCAAAACCCGCTGAAGTGAAACATCTCAGTAAGCGGAGGAAAAGAAAACGAAGTGATTCCGTAAGTAGTGGCGAGCGAAAGCGGAACAGCCCAAACCAAGGAGACTTGTCTTCTTGGGGTAGAGGGAATCCTATGCCTTTAAGGTATTGAAGAGGTAGAGGGCGAGCTTAATCTTCTGGAAAGAAGAGCCATAGACCGTGATAGCCGGGTGAGCGAAGTCCAAAGCCCTTCAATGGATCTCCCAAGTAGCACGGTGCACGTGAAACTCCGTGTGAATCTGTCCCGACCACGGGATAAGGCTAAATACTACCTGGCGACCGATAGTGAACAAGTACCGTGAGGGAAAGGTGAAAAGAACCCCTGATAGGGGAGTGAAAAGACCCTGCAACCATAAGCTTACAAAGTGTGGGAGCCCGTAAGGGTGACCGCGTGCCTTTTGCATAATGAGTCCGCGAGTTATTGTCGGTGGCAAGCCTAAGTCCTTCTGGGATGCAGGCGAAGCGAAAGCGAGTGCCAATAGCGCGACTAGTCGCCGGCAATAGACCCGAAGCGGTGGTGATCTACTCTTGGGCAGGCTGAAGCTGGGGTAACACCCAGTGGAGGGCCGAACTCGTGGATGTTGAAAAATCCTGAGATGACCTGAGAGTAGGAGCGAAAGACTAAACAAACCCCGTGATAGCTGGTTCTCCCCGAAATCGCTTGAGGGCGAGCGTCGGGTAAGTACTCCGAGGGGGTAGAGCACTGGATGGCTTAGGGACCCCACCAGGTTACCAAAACCAATCAAACTCCGAATACCTCGGATCCCATTACCCCGGCAGTCAGACGGCGGGGGATAAGCTTCGTCGTCGAGAGGGCAACAGCCCAGATCGCCAGCTAAGACGCCTAAATGCAGTTAAGTGGAAAGGATGTGATGTTGCTTAGACAGTGAGGATGTTGGCTTAGAGGCAGCCATCATTTAAACAGTGCGTAACAGCTGACTCATCGAGCGACATCGCGCCGAAAATGATTGGCGATTAAACTGCATGTCGAAGCTGCGGACTGTTATGAGATACGTCTTGTAGCAGTGGTAGGGGAGCGTTGTGAGCGCTGCGAAGCCGGACCGGAAGGGACGGTGGAGCGCTCTCAAGTGAGAATGCGGACACGAGTAGCGATAAATCAGATGAGAATTCTGGTCGCCGTAAACCTAAGGTTTCCTGGGGAAGGTTCGTCCGCCCAGGGTTAGCCGGGAGCTAAGGCGAGGCCGTAAGGCGTAGTCGATGCACATCAGGTTAATATTCCTGAGCTAGCTGGGGATTCAGACAAATGGGGACGCAGAGAGAAAGGTGGTTAAGTCAACGAAAGACACAGTCCGGGGTAAAAGCCGGGCGTTCCACTGGACGATCTGCCGAGAAAAGCCGTTTGTTATGTGCCCCGGTTACCCGTACCGTAAACCGACACAGGTGGGTGAGTGTAAATGCACTCAGGCGCGCGAGAGAAACCTCTCTAAGGAACTCGGCAAGTTAGCCCCGTAACTTCGGGAGAAGGGGTGCCCGATGCCGTTGCAGCAATGTGGCGGCGGAGGGTCTCAGTAAATTGCGCTTAGCGACTGTTTAACAAAAACACAGCACTCTGCAAAGTCGTGAAGACAATGTATAGGGTGTGACACGTGACCAATGCGGGAAGATTAAGGTGAGGAGTTAGCCGCAAGGCGAAGCTCTGATCTTAAGTCCCCGTGAATGTCGGCCGTAACTATAACGGTCCTAAGGTAGCGAAATTCCTTGTCGGGTAAGTTCCGACCTGCACGAATCGTGTAACGACTGAGCGACTGTCTCGGAGAGGTTCTCGGCGAAACTGTAATGGCGGTGAAGATGCCGCCTGCCCGCAGTAGGACGGAAAGACCCTATGCACCTTTACTGTAAGCTGGTATTGGGTTCTGGTTAACGATGCGTAGCGTAGGTGGGAGACTGTGAAGGCGCGGCTTAGGTTGCGCTGGAGTCGAAATGTGAAACACCACTCTTCGTTAATTAGGATTCTAACCTCGACCTGTGATCCAGGCGAGGGACAGTGCCTGCGGGTCAGTTTGACTGGGGCGGTTTCCTCCCAAAGAGTAACGGAGGAGCGCAAAGCTTGGCTCAACACGGTTTGCAACCGTGCCGAGAGCGTATGGGTATAAGCCAGGCTGACTGTGAGACTCACAAGTCGAGCAGATGCGAAAGCAGGCCCAAATGATCCGGCGGTTGAATGTGGAATCGCCGTCGCTCATCGGACAAAAGGTACGCTAGGGATAACAGGCTGATCGGGCCCAAGAGTTCACATCGACGGCCCGGTTTGGCACCTCGATGTCGGCTCATCGCATCCTGGGGCTGGAGAAGGTCCCAAGGGTCCGGCTGTTCGCCGGTTAAAGCGGTACGCGAGCTGGGTTCAGAACGTCGTGAGACAGTTCGGTCCTTATCCACTGTGGGCGTAGGAAACTTGAGGGATTCGTTCCTTAGTACGAGAGGACCGGGAACGACGCACCTCTGGTGTGGCAGTTGTTCCGTCAGGAGCAGCGCTGCGTAGCCATGTGCGGAAGAGATAAGCGCTGAAAGCATCTAAGCGCCAAGCTCCTCCCAAGATCAGGTTTCCCGGGTCGCAAGACCCATAAAGACCCCCGGTAGACTACCGGGTTGATAGGTCAGACGTGTAAGCGCGGTAACGCGTTTAGCGGACTGATACTAATAGGTCGTTCGGCTTGATCTTTTAATCAAATTGAATTAGATCCCGGCGCCTAGCTGTATATGTGCAGTTGTCAAAGAACAATACCGATCTTTTGAAATTTTTCTCTGGTGACCATGAAGCGGTGGACCGACCCGATCCCATCCCGAACTCGGCCGTCAAACGCCGCATTGCCGATGGTAGTGCTTGTATAGCTTGCGCGAGAGTAGGTAGTTGCCAGGGAGTTAATTAAAAAAGCCGCCAATCAAATGGCGGCTTTTTTGTTAACCTGGTTTTATATTTTTGAATCTTATACATTGAAAAGTTGTGCAACAATTTGCAAATATTAATGTTTTTGTCGCGTCTTGGACTGTGAGAGAGTTTTATCGGGGCATTAAGCTAATCGCGCAAAAAGGGGTTTGATGCTTTATCAGGTTTCGAACACTATAGGAAAAGGTTTTTAATTTAAAAAATTGATCTCGGATCTCACGGATATAAAAAGATCGTGCCGGATGTGATTAAACGGAGACTCTATTTGAGTTAGAATTTTGACTGGCAAGTAATAAAAACACGTGAATGATTGAAAAAATTGAAAAAATACAATATCTCATAAGCGTTTTTAATATGGGACGAGGTTTAAAGAGTGAGTTTATTACCGTTAATATTTTTGGCCGTAAGAAAGAATAATTTTTCTTTTCATAATCTGTTTAGGTTGGTTATAATTAATGCAAGTCGCGATTTAGCGATTTAGAAACAATTGAAAATGGAAGGTAGAATATGCCACTGACACATACTAAAAATTTGTTTGCCAAGGCATTAAAGGGAAAGTATGCCCTTGGTGCTTTTAATGTTAACAACATGGAACTTCTACAGGCTATTGTAGAAGCCTGTGAAGAAGAAAAAGCTCCATTAATCTTGCAGATATCAAAAGGTGCCCGGCAGTATGCAAATCCTGTATATCTAAAGAAACTTATAGAGGCAGCAATAAGTTTATCAACTATTCCCATAGCTGTGCATCTTGATCATGGTGATAGTTTCCAGCTTTGTAAGGAATGTATTGATGAGGGCTTTACGAGTGTAATGATAGATGGAAGCCATCTGCCTTTTGAGGAAAATGTAAAGCTGACAAAGCAGGTAGTCGAATATGCACACAAACATGATTGTGTAGTCGAAGCTGAGCTTGGCAAGTTAGTTGGCGCTCAGCATGATATTGGTGAAGAGGGCGGTAGTTATTCTAAGAGCGGTGTTTATACGGATCCTGAACAGGCAGTTGAGTTCGTTAAACTTACTGGAGCTGATTCACTGGCTGTTGCAATAGGCAATTCGCACGGGGCGTATAAGTTTAAGGGAAGCCAGCATCTTGATCTTGATCGTTTGCGTGCAATAAAGAAGGCTCTCATGGACGCTGGGCTAGGGGATTATCCGTTAGTTCTTCATGGCGCTTCGAGTGTTCCCAAAGATTTGGTAGCTGAGATTAACAAATATGGTGGTAAGTTAGGCGATGATACAGCAGGGGTACCGGAAGCTGACATTGAAGAGGCTAGACGCAATGGATGTGCAAAAGTAAATATCGACACAGACTTACGATTAGCACTGACTGCGGGTATAAGGAAGGTGTTTGCTGAATCACCTAAAGAGTTTGATCCAAGGAAGTATTTAGGTCCTGCCAGGGCTAAGGTTAAGGAGCTTGTCCGGCACAAAGTGAAGAATGTACTATGCTGTGCTGGGCATGCTTTTGATTGATTTATGAGTTAAATGTACTGCCGGCCAGTGGGAAGGGTTAAATTCCCTGGCCGGCAATACAATAGAAAATGTTTATTGCAATAAGCGGGAGCGAATATTATATTTTTGTCCTTTTTTAAATTTAACGAAATATGCGAAGACCAAGATTACCAAAGACACGGAAAGCAGTATCGAAGAGGTTTAAGATAACTGCCAGAGGGAAGGTTTTACGTCCTCATACCGGCAAGAGGCATCTTTTGGCTGGTAAATCTCCCAAACGTCGCAGGATGTTAAGCAAGCCAGTAGTTGTTGATGCTACTGATGCTTACAGGGTAAAGCAGAATCTGCCTTTTGATCACTGAAGGTTATTGGAATTTTTTAGTATTTACTTTTATACAATTAAAGAAAACGGAGGGAATAGATGAGAGTTACAAACGCACCAGCATCGAGAAAGCGCAGAACCAAAATGATCCGCGCCGCCAAAGGTTTTCGGATGCGCAGGTCAAAACTTTACAGGTATGCATCGGATGCACTTGATCATGGTAGGCAGTATGCCTATAGGGACAGGCGCACTCGTAAGCGTGATTTCCGAGCGTTATGGCAGGTTAGAATTAATGCTGCAACAAGAAGTGAAGGTATCACTTACAGTAGATTTATAGAAGGGTTGAAGGCTGCAAATGTTAAGTTAAACCGGAAAGTATTGGCTGATCTGGCAGCTACAGATGCTTTAGCTTTTTCTGAAGTTGTTAAGGTCGCTAAGCAGGCATTGCAAAAAAAGACTGCCGAAGTTTAAAAGGTGTTAAATAGATTATCCCAGCTTTAGCAGCTTACATAAATTTTAATAAAAATAGCATGGCGGTTTTTTTAGATGATTTAGAGAAGCTTAAAAGCTCTGCGATTGATGAAATTCAGAGAGCGTCAACTTTGGCTGAACTTGACAGGGTAAAAGCGCAATATTTGGGCGGATCAGGGAAGGTATCGGTATTATTTAAAAGGTTGGTTGAGCTGCCAAAAGAAGAGAAGCCATCAGCGGGGAAGGCTCTAAATCTGATAAAGTCTGAACTTGAGTCGGCTTATTTGAACAGGCGCACGAGCCTGGAGTTGGCATCTATGATGCCGAGTCGGCCTGTTGACTTTACATTACCCGGGCGCCGCAGGGGGTTAGGCAAGGCGCATCCTCTTACTAAAGTAACAGACGATATTGTAAGGATATTCAGGAGATTGGGTTTTGCTGTTGCGGATGGTCCGGAGTTGGAAGATGAATATCATTGTTTTGATGCGTTAAACACACCTGCAGATCATCCGGCCAGGGACACTCAAGATACATTTTATATAGATCATTCAGAGAAGTTATTATTACGGACACATACATCCTCGGTACAGATCCGGGTTATGCGTAAGCAGCGGCCTCCGGTCAGGATCATAGTGCCGGGCCGAGTTTATAGGCGTGATAATGCAGATGCGACTCATAATCCGACGTTTCATCAGATTGAGGGGTTGTATGTCGATCATGGGGTAACAGTAGCTGATCTGAAGGGCACAGTTGAGTTTGTTTTCAGAGAGTTGATGGGTGAAGATGTTAAGATTCGGTTTCGTCCGCATTACTTTTCTTATACTGAGCCAAGCTATGAGATTGATTTTTCTAGCCCTATGGTTCGAAAGATTGGCAAGGAATGGCTGGAGATAGCAGGATGTGGTATGGTGCATCCCCAGGTTTTTGAAAATGTTGGGTATGATCCCGAAGAATGGACTGGGTGGGCATTTGGCTTTGGGATTGAGCGGATTGCAATGATAAGGTATGGAGTTAACGACATCAGGTTGTTTTACGAGAACGACATCAGGTTTTTAAATCAATTTTAAGTTTTTTCCCTTAGTAGATTGTTTTTAGTGGTTTAAGCCAAATTCAGATTACTTCTGCGGGCTGTTCGATAGTGGGCTTAGCTTTCAGCTAATTTAGAAGCTTATATAGTTTCTTGATTACTCAGTGTTTATTTGCAAAATACTAATTAATGCGTGAACGAGTCCAGGCTTGGATTGAGACTGTTGAAAGCTTTGTGCTGGATGTTATTTCTGGCAGGCGTCAAGGAAAACGCGCCGACATTGTTCGCGCGTGGTTATATTTATTTTCATTGTTATTTGAGGTTGGAATAAAGATTCGCCGATTTCTATATAGTGCAAGGATAATAAGGGATGTGACTCTGGGTGTTCAGGTCATTGCGGTGGGGAATCTGACCGTTGGTGGTACTGGTAAGACTCCAGTTGTTGAATGCTTAGCTCGGGAGTTAAGTTTGCAAGGAAGGAAGATTGCAATTTTATCTCGTGGTTATAGATCAAAACCAGTACCGTTTTTAAAAAGGGTTTATAACAGATTACTTTTTCGGCATGATAAAACTCCGCCTCGGGTTGTTTCAGATGGAAAATCTCTTTTATTGGATTCTGAAACTGCTGGAGATGAGCCTTATATGCTGGCCTTAAATCTGAAAGATGTTGTAGTATTAGTTGATAAAGATCGGGTTAAGAGTGGCAGGTACGCAATACAAAAGTTTGGCTGTGATACTTTGTTGTTAGATGATGGCTTTCAATATTGGCGTTTGCATGGGCGTCGGCGTGATATTGTCCTGATAGATTACAAAGAGCCATTTGCTAATGGTTTTTTGCTGCCACGTGGGACGTTACGTGAGCCGCCTTCTCATCTAAAAAGAGCTGATGTAGTGTTTATTACAAAATGCAATGGCTCGACTGATGAATTAAGGAAAAGGATTTTGGAAATAAATCCTAATGTTGGGATTATTGAGTGTGTGCATGAGCCCAAATATCTTGAAGATGTATTTACAGGAGATCGTTTTTCACTGGATCTTTTAAAAAATCAAAAGATTTCAACGGTGAGCGGAATTGCCCAGCCGGAAAGTTTTGAATCCAGCCTTGAGAAACTTGGAGCGCAGTTGGTTTATACAAAAAGGTTTGCAGATCATCACAGATTTACGCAGCAGGAGATATTGAATGTTATAAACCGGAGCAAAAAACGGTTAGCTTCGTTTATTGTAACCACTCAGAAAGACGCAGTGCGTTTTCCCCGATTGGAACGTCGGGATATACCAATTTATTTCATTAGAGTTGAGATTAAAATAATTCGGGGGGCGAATGATTTTCAAGACTTCGTTCGGAAGATCTGTTACCGGTAGGGTTATGGAGTGGATTTTTTACATATTAGCTCGTGGGTTGATAAAAGTGATTGAGGCCTTACCTTTCAGGGTCATTTTAAAGATTGGGCGTATTGGGGGAACTTTGGCATACTATATTGACAGAAGGCACAGGAAAGTTGCGATAGAAAACCTGGCTATGGTGTTCGGTAAAGAGCTTTCTTTTGATGAGATAGTCAGGATTGCAAAAGGTAATTTTAAAAGGATAGGAGAAAATTTTGCGTCATCTGTAAAGGCGATGGTAATTTCTGATGAAGAGTTATCGCAGTATCTTGAGGTTTCAGGCTTGGGAAATTTAGATAAACACAATAAAAGCAAAAGTATAATAATGGCAATTGGGCACTTTGGCAATTTCGAGCTTTATGCGAGGGCGAATATTTTTTTGCCTGGTTATCAATTTGCGACCACATTTCGTGGGCTTAACCAACCGTTACTGGACAACTTATTAAGAAAGCTACGGGCTAAATCTGGTTGTTTGTACTTTGATAGACGTATGGAATCGGAGGAATTAAAAAAATTAATATCATCAAAAAGATTGATGCTGGGTTTTTTAGTCGATCAAAATGCAGGTCAAGGAGGTATTGAATGCAATTTTTTGGGCGTTTCATGTTCAACCAGTCGCGCGCCGGCGGTTTTTGCATTGCGTTACAAATGTCCTTTACACACAGCTATTTGCTATCGGGTCGGGCCAGAAAAATGGCGTATAGAAATAGGTCCTGAAATACAGACTATTAAAAACGGGGCACCACGGTCGGTGTTTGAAATAACTTCTGATATAAATCAAGAGTTTGAAAAGGCTGTTCGTGCGGATCCAACTAATTGGTTTTGGGTGCATAGGCGATGGAAGAAAGTGGATTTGAGAACTAATATCCGTGCGGGTCAAATGATATAAAAGGCAATAGGTAAAATATGCTGATTATATTTATTGAGATTTCTGTAACATGATTCAAGTATTGAATGACAGTGGAATTTTGTTTTTCGAATATTGAAAAAAAATACGGCAGGAATGACTGGAAAAATTGCGGGGTTGTTACAGATCTCCGCATGCTTTGATTTAGAGGTGGTTCTTAGTATGGAGGCTACCGGTGGATCAGGATATAATGGTATCTTCAAAGTTTAATTTCTCTAAAAAACATGTGAAACCGCAACTTTTTCTGGCAATAAGTGTTCACTTAACGTGTAATGAATAGAATAGGTAAATGAATAAACCGATCTTAGTTAATATTTTTGAGAGGACTGGCCTGGCGAATGCCGCTCAACTGACACAATGGTTGCATTCATGGAGAAAGGCTATTGAAGCTGGCTCGAGTGATTCTTTTATTACTTTTCTGTGCAAAGAATCTGGGATAGCTGAGGATCAATTAATACAAAAACTGGCTGAGGCCATGGGCTGGAAATATATAAATTTAGCTAAGACCGCGATTTCTCAGGAGGCTCGACAGAAAATAAGCACTAAGGTTGCTTTTCAATTTAATGTAATGCCGGTAGAGATTCAGGATAATATACTATTGGTGGCGACTAGCAATCCATTTGATGCAAACATGGCGAATGCTGTTAGATTTGATGCGCAATGTCCTGTGGAATTTGGATTAGCACCGAATGCTGAAATAGAAAAAGCCTTAAAGAAATATTACGGAGTTGGAGCTGAGACATTAGATGAAATGGCTGAAGATGAGCCGATAGAATTATTTGTAGCGGAGAACAAGGAAATAACCGAAGGCGATCAAGAGGCAAGTGTGATCAAGTTTGTTAACCAGATTATATGGGAGGCATACAAAGATCGGGCTACTGACATACATTTTGAACCTGCAGAAGATGAATTGAGGATTCGGTATCGTATAGACGGCATATTACATCAGGCACCTATGCCGCCGCAGTTAAAGAGGTTTCAGGCAGCAATAATTTCCCGCATTAAAGTTATGGCGGGGATGGATATTGCGGAGAAACGACTGCCACAAGACGGCCGTATAAATGTTAGGATAAAAGGCGAAGAGATAGATATACGTGTTTCGACTGTACCTACTGTTTATGGTGAGAGTGTTTCACTCAGGTTGTTGACACGGGGCAAGATATTTTTAAGTTTGGATAAGCTTGGGTTATCTCCTAAAGACGAGGCGATAGTACGTGAATTAATTCAGCGTCCGCATGGGATATTTCTTGTAACCGGGCCAACGGGATCAGGAAAATCTACATCGCTATATGCATTTTTAAGTACCATAAATTCTGTTCATAAGAGGATAATCACGATAGAGGAACCTGTTGAATATGAGTTAAAGGGGATAAACCAGATAGCAGTCCGACCGGAGATAGGGTTGACATTTGCTGTTGGGCTTCGGCATATATTGCGTCAGGATCCAAATGTAATAATGGTTGGTGAGATTCGGGATCTTGAAACAGCGGAGATAGCAATAAGGGCGGCATTGACCGGACACTTAGTATTTAGCACTTTACATACAAACGATGCGCCTAGTGCATTTACAAGGTTGATTGATATGGGGATAGAGCCGTTTCTTGTTGCGTCCTCAATAGAAGCAGTAATGGCGCAGCGCCTGGTTAGGACTATTTGTCCTGTTTGTAAAACAGTTCAAAAAGTTGAGAGAACCTATCTTCAGAGGATTGGATTTCCTGAGGATGAGATAGACAAGGTAACATTTTACCATGGTGTTGGGTGTGAAGAGTGTCGGCAATTGGGCTACCAGGGGAGAATAGGAATATACGAATTATTGGTTCTTACAGAAGAGCTCAGGCCATTAATATTAAATCGGGCCCCGGCATCAACCATAGCTCAGCGCGCCATAGAATTAGGGATGCGTACGTTACGCGCTGATGGCTGGGAGAAGGTTAAATCTGGAATTACAACTATTGAAGAAGTTCTTAGAGTTACTCAAATAGAAGAACACTTAGGAGCATTGGTTGGAGACACCAAGGCTGGTATATGGGTAAAGTAAAACATAGACAACCGCATCATTGTAATTTCCTGGTCCTTCAACAGGAGAAGCAACATTTTTTTCAGTTTGATGTTGACGGATTTAAGGTTAAATGCGTTTTGGAACGGCAAGACCCTGTTGATACACGGCTGCCTTCAAAGTTAGTCAACAAGGACTGGCATGCACTTTGGTTACCGGAATTAAACCTGGCCTGGGTATCACCTGAGCAAATTTTTTTCAGAGTGCTTCACTTGCCAGCATCTGATCAATCAGAACTCCAACAAATAATAGAGCTACAACTCGAGAAAATTTCACCTATTCCGGTTGCACAGATTGTCTGGTCGTTTCAGGTTGTTAATTCCGTTGAATTAGAAAATTCAAGCGGTTCAGAGCCTCAATCCGAGCCTCAGCCTCAGGAGAATTCGGCTGCTGAAGCATCTGCAAAAATATTTACAGTAGTAATCGTTATAGTTGCGCGACAGTTAATTGAATCTAAATTAGAACGATTTGAGGCTATTGGTTACGAGGCGGATATCCTTTGTCCTGGTATTCTTTACGAATTGATGCAGCCACCTCAGAGTTTATCCGGGGCTAATATTTATCCCATTTACTCGGACGCTAATTCAAAATTAGCATTAGTTGCTTGGTGGAATAAAGGCACATTGCATGATATTGGTTGGTTGAATATCCCCTCGAATGAAAAAGCCGCGTCAGAGCTTGGCGTGCAAATTTCACAGTATCTTTTGGCAGGGGAGCTGGCCGGATGGTTGCCAGAGACGCCGGAATGGACATTAATAGGCGACACGGCCGCTATATCGGAATGGTTGCCTTTGTTGAATAATGTTATCGGTGACTCAGTAAAGTCTCAGGAGCTTGCGCCATTAAAGGAAATGTCCGAACGGAACGTCATCGCTGTTGTTAAGCGCGAACTTACTGTTAACCTTGTGCCAGATGAATTTCAGCAGAAATACAAACACCAGTTCATAGATAGGTTATGGATGCGTGGAGTGGGTGCTTTGGTTGGGTTATATGTTTTCGGTGTCTTGGTTTATTTGGTAGCTTTACAAGTATTAAATATTCAAAAAATGCAGCTAGAAGCCAGGATCACGTCCTTAAAACCACAATTTGAAACAGCACAACAGCTTAAATCAAAGATTCAGATTCTTCAGACTCAGGCGAACTTGAAGTATGCTGCACTTGATTGCTGGAAGGCTGTTGCAGAAAAACTTCCACAGGAACTAACGGTAACATCTTTATCTTTTCAAAGGGGAAAAGTCCTCCAACTCACGGGGACCTTTGCACAGGACCAAGTTGGTAAAGTGATGGAATTCAATCAGTCGTTAGCGGGTTATGAAGTGAACGGTACGAAGTTATTTAAAAAGATAAATCCACCATCTACAGATCTCAGACAAATGCGTTGGAGTTTTGACTGTGAACTGAACTCGACAGAGATAGAATGATCACCATATTTAAGAAACTTAATCTCAGGCCACAAGAACTCAGGTTTGTGGTAATTGTTGGGCTGATATTGTTTGTAGTATTTAATTTTTGGCTCATAATGCCAAGGTTTAAAGATTGGTCTAAGGTAAATATTGATATAAAAAACGCCCGGGAGACTCTTAAGTTGTATGAGACTGAGATTTCAAAGATTCCAAGCTATCAGGAACGTCTAAAGGCATTGGAGGGTATGGGTGCAGCTATATTGCCAGAGGAACAGGCTAACAGGCTGCTTTCTGTTATATACTCACAAGCGGCACAGAGCAAGGTAATGATTGCGAGCGCTCAGCCCAGGCCTAAATCGACAACCACCAAGACAAATGAGTTTTTCGAAGAGCAAGTAGTGTCAGTTACTTTAAATCCAACCGGCAACGAAGAGCTGGTTAATTATCTTTATGCTTTGGGCTCGGATAATTCAATGATTCGAGTGCAGGATATGTCATTGAGGCCGGACCCCTCGAATACCAAGATAATTGGAAATTTAACTTTGGTGGCCAGTTTCCAGAAGGCTCGAAGGACTACCCAACCGCCTTCTGGAGCTAAGACCACCAATCAACCAACATTAACTCGTAAATCATGAGAACGATAATAATTAAGGGAGTATTGGTCGTTGGATTGTTAACGATTGCGGGGCTGGGTGAGCTGGCTGGACAACAACCCAGCACATCGTCAGCACCGGGCCAAATAGTTCAAACAAACATGCGTCCTCCAGCAATTTCTTCCACTAATTTTATAGGGCCGTTGCCACCATCTGTAGCGGCCAATCCGAGTATAAACGCGACTAATACTCAGAACCAACAACAACAGAGAACATTACAAGTACCAGCAGCCCAGGTTCGTGGGACAAATATTGTTCCTCAGCAAAGGACGCAGGAATTGATAATACCAACTCCAGCAGCTATTAATGCTCCACAACGCATTCAAATTCAAGCGCCCACAAATGCCACACAGACATCACCTGGTGATGAGGAGAAAGCTACATCGCAAACTCCAGCTGGCCAGACCCTAATAGTTCCTCAACAACAACCGGCCATATCTCCGCAGCAGACACAAACGAGACCGGGACAGCGGGTAGTCGAGTTGCCCCCAACCCAACCAACAGTAGAACAACCGCCACCTTCTCAGAGGACTGAACAAGCTTCAAGAAAGAATCCTGAAGACGAGATTATTCCAGCAGGTGCAATTAATTTTCAGGCTATGCCGCTGGATCAGTTTCTAGATGTGTACGCGCAATACGTTGGTCGAACAGTGCTTCGCCCTGGAATACTGCCGCAGGTTTCGATAACGATGAAAACACAAAATCCTTTAACTGTTCGTGAGTTGATTCAAGCTTTTGACAGCGTGCTTTCGCTGAATCAGATAACGATGGTTAAGCAAGGAGATAAGTTTATAACCGCAGTGCCGTCGGTCCAGGCGTTTCAAGAGGCTGCAGCTTTTTCAACTGTGAACCCTGAAAATCTACCTGAAGCTGGTCAGTTTGTTACAATGGTAGTTCAATTAACAAATGTACTGCCCAGTGAAGTGGTGCCATCATTAACACCATTTGCAAAATTGCAGAATGGAATTGTGGCCATTGATAGTAGTCAGACTTTAGTTTTGAGAGATTATTCGGCAAATGTGAAACGGATGTTAGAAATAATACAAAAAGTGGATGTGCCGCCACAGACAGATTATAAATTAGAAGTCATTCCAATCAAATATGGAAAGGTAGAAGACATTTATAATGTCATGAGCGGCCTTATTTCTGGGTCAGTAGGTGGTACGACCACAGGAGCACGTACTACTGCAACCAGAACTTCAACAGCAAGAACAGCAACACGCTCAACTACATCCAGAACTACAACTGCAAGGACTCAGCAACAAGCACAACCGCAACAGCAACAGCCCGGTGCTGCAACATCATTTCAACAGAGATTATCTCAGATTCTGAGCAGGGCCGCAGCCGGTGGTGGACTCGAATTATTATCTGAGGCAAGAATCATACCCGACGATCGCTCTAATTCCCTGGTGGTCTATGCAAAAAAAGATGACTTAGAAATGATCACAAACATTGTTTCTAAACTCGATGTCTTATTAGCTCAAGTTCTTATTGAAGCTGTCATTATGGACGTGACCTTAGATAATCAGACAAAACTTGGAGTTTCTTCTGCGCTTAATCCAAAACAGACTGGTAAATATACTCAAGCTGCAGGCGCTAATAATGGACAAACCTTCTTGTCCGGAATAACTAATTTCGCCGCAAACTTACCAGCAGGCTTTTCATATTTCGGTAAATACGCGGGCGATCTTGATGTCGCTGTCAATGCAATTGCATCTACTACTGAGGCAAGTGTTTTACAGCGACCGAGGATTCAAACCACCCATGCAGTACCAGCTGAGTTTTTCAATGGCGAGTCGATACCATATATAAATAGTTCATACTATGGATATAGTTATGGGCCGAGTTATTCATATGAACAATTGCAAGTTGGAATCAGACTCAGTGTTACGCCTTTTATAACCCCGGATGGCTTAGTCGTAATGGAAATTGTACAAGAGATTAATGATGTCTCAGGATGGAAGTCGATGGGCCAAAACACTGAGTTGCCTATAACAACTGAACGTAGTGCTCAAGCAACTATTTCTGTTCGAGATGGAGAAACTGTTATGCTTGGAGGCTTTATCAAGTCTTCAAAGTCAAAAAGCAAGTCCGGAGTGCCTGTGCTTAAGGATATACCGCTTCTTGGTATGTTGTTCAGAAGTAGTACTAAAGGGGATACACGAAGTGAACTCATCGTGCTCTTACGACCGAAGGTTTTATCAACACCGCAAGAGGCTTCTATTGCTGCTGGTGAAGAAAAAGCACGGTTGCCAGGAGTATCCGCAGCAGAACAACAATTTTTGAAAGAAGAAAACGCAAGAACCTCGAAATCTAAAAAATAAGCGAACCAAGGCCTGTAAACAAAAAATTAACCACATATAATCGAAAAATAAAAATTATATCTTTGACGACCTTTAGACTTTATCAAATCAAAATGAGAGTAAATCCGTTTTTAGCCTTAAATCGGCGACTTAACTCTAAAAAAATTTATGGGTTAGATTGCAATTATTAATAGGTTTTTCGGATAATAATCTTCGTTTTATTAAGCATACATTATACATAAAGTCTTGGGAACTACTGGGCATTGGCAACGCAGTTTTACTTGAACAAGGCGTAAAATAAAAGTGGAGTTTTTCCAATCAATCACTACTGATTCGTTTTTAACCAATTAATTTTTCAAAAAAAGAAATCTGTATTGTGGAGAATGACTCAGTGTTTTTATTTTCCCAGTCATTAACTTGTTCCCAATATGGTGTCTGCCGAAACTTTATGTAAAATTCTAATTTCCCAAAACAGTCATTCAAAGACCCGATATTAAATCGGGAAATAATGCAGTTTCGTTCTGGAATCAAAAGCTAATCTTTGCTATTTTCTTGTAGATCTTCCTAATTGTTGGAGGTAGCTTAGATTTTAAACAATAAGGGAGAGAAAATGAAGTTAATCAGCTATGTTATCAGCATATTTTTATGGGTCATTCTGGGTCTATCGGGGCAATTTTTGTATGCAATTGAGATTGTTAATCCTGAACCGCCAATAATAAGAGTAATCAAACAATCGCACTCAGCGACTAATTTGTTGAAAAATGGATGTTTTGATGAGGACAACCTCTGGAATAGTTGGCAGAAATATGAATCAGGTTTCAGTATTGTAACAGGTGAGGGAAGAGATGGAACAACGTGTATTTATTTAACTAACAACAAACCGGAAGTCAAAAGCGGCGCATCTCAAACGCTGACCCTCGATCAATTGCAGCCTGTGCCGATAATCATAAGCGGCTGGAGTAAAGCAGAAAATGTCAGTGGCACCGCCGACAGCGGATATTCAATCTATGTAGACATTTTATATAACGACGGTACACCGCTTTGGGGGCAGACTGCTAATTTCAGCTGCGGTACTCACGATTGGGAGATTAAACAAATCACTATAATGCCGGAGAAACCTGTAAAAACATTGACCGTTTATTGCCTGTTCAGAGGGCATTCGGGAAAGGTCTGGTTCGACGATTTAGTCCTCACCGAAATTAAGCCAGAAGGTGGCGCCTATCTCTGGCAGGCTATTCCGATAACTGTTAGCAATTACGAAAAGATTGCTGCATCAGTAAAAGAATTTTCAACAAAGGACAATTTAAAATTATCGATGGAAAGCGGCCTGGTCTATTTAATGGCAGATAACCACGAATTTTATTCCCGTACTGAAAAACAACTTAAGTTTGCGCAACCTTTTGGATTTCTTGTTCGGGACGTTGCAGAAAACAGCGATGTTTACCTTATAAATAGCGGCAACTGCGCGGCTTTGAATTTGAAACTTAGTTACGCAGTTTCCGCAAAAGACAATTACATTGAGATTTCCGGCAAAATAACAAGTTCTGTTTCCAGAGACCGAGCAATAACATTAGTATTTGCTCTCCCGGTTGATTCGACCAACAATTCGCAATCACAATGGCTATGGTGGGATGACATCCGGAACAGCAGACCAATCAAAGAAAAAATGGAATATTCCAAGACTGTTCCAGTTCGTTGTGGGTCAACCGGTACAATGTCGCTTTATCCGCTTGCAGCCATCAGTAATGAGCGGTTCGGATTGGCGATTGGGATTGATATGCAAAGTCCTGCGATTTATCGGCTTTCATATCACACTGATTTAAAACAATTCTTCATCGCTTACGACTTTGGGCTTTCGCCAGAAACACTGAATTTTCCAAACTCCGCATACTTCAAATTCGTGATTTACAGATTCGAACCAGAGTGGGGGTTCCGGGCGGCTTTGCAGAAATATATGGAAATTTTCCCCGGATATTTTGAAGTTCGTTCAAAAGATCAAGGTATCTGGATGCCTTTTACTGATGTGAGCAAGGTAGAAGGCTGGCAGGACTTTGGTTTTAAATATCACGAGGGGGACAATAATGTCGCATTTGACGATGCGAACGGGATATTGAGTTTTCGTTACACAGAACCGATGACCTGGTGGATGCCGATGGATAAAGAATTGCCGCGAACTCTTGAAGTGGCATTGCAGGTAAGAGATAAATTGCTCGACTCAAAAAGTGAAGGTCAGAAAATTCCCGCTATGGTAACCATCACTGCAGGTATGTATGACGATCAGGGCAAACCCGCCATAATGTTTCAAAACGCACCCTGGTGTAACGGGGCTATATGGAGTCTTAATCCAAATCCGTATATTCCGGAAAAACCGAACTTTGCCGATTGGCATTGGAACAAAGAGACTATGCAAAGGCTCTATGGAACAGGAGTCCCCGTTGTTTTAGACGGCGAATATCTTGATTCGCTCGAAGGGTATGTTACCACCGATTTAAATTTCCGCAGAGCGCACTTCAAATACACAACGGTTCCGCTTGTGTTTGACGCAGATTCAAAAAAGGTTGCTTTGTTTAAAGGCCTTGCAGTTTTTGAAATTACAAAATGGGTTTCAGAACAGATGCGCAAAATGAACAAACTAACCTTTGCAAACGGAGTTCCGTATAGGTTTGCTTTTCTCTGCGCACTTCTAGATGTTATGGGAACCGAAACCGATTGGAATCATAATGGAAAATGGAATCCACCATCAGACTCGACTCTTTCTTTGTGGCGCTCTATGTCCGGTTCAAAACCTTATTTGTTGCTAATGAACACGGTTTACGACCAATTCTCTACAAACCTTGTCCAAAAATATTTCGACCGCTGCGCTTTTTATGGGTTTTATCCGAGTATGTTCAGCCATAATGCCTCGGAAAATCCGTACTGGCAAAATCCAAAATGGTATAACCGTGACCGCGAACTTTTCAAAAAATATATTCCCATAATAAAACGAACGGCAGAAGCTGGCTGGCGCCCTGTTACATTGGTAAAATCCAGTAACTCGAATATCCTACTGGAAAGGTTCGGAGATTCAAACACAGGAAAAATTTATATCACAGCTTTCAATCCGACGACAATCATGCAGCAAGGCGAAATTCAATTTATTGAAAAGACAAACTCACCAATCTCAATAAGGGAACTTATTACAGGAGAAAATGTACCCTTAATCGCGGAAAACCGCTGGCAACTTGAACTGAATCCTGAAAAATGCGCTGTGTTTGAACTAACTTTTAGGCCATGAAAATATCGAAGATCAACTTACGATTTCTTTTTCCACTCCTCAATCTTTTTAATAAATGCCTCGGGCCCGCCTTCGGAATATCCAACTTGTCGACCGATTTCCTTGCCGTCGGAGTTTAATACTACGAAGGTCGGGAAACCTCTAATTTCATATTTTTCTTTTAATGCAGCATTTTTTTTCTTTAATTCTTCTGGCTGCTCCTTTTGTCGTGGAAAATCAATCTCGACAAGCACAAGATTTTTTTCTGCGTATTTTGCAAATTCATCCTTGCTAAATACCTCCTTTTTAAACTTAATACACCAGCCGCACCAGTCTGATCCGGTGAAGTTGATTAATACTATTTTTTTCTCTTTCTTTGCCTGCTCAATAGCCTTGTTAAGGTCTGTTAACCATTCAGAGCAACATGAAGAGTACACAAAACCCAATAAAATTGCGGTTAATATTGCTATTTTTTTCATATACAATAAATTCCCCCCACTAAACCAAAATGTCAACAATTAAAGGTTAAATCTGTCAATTGTTATTTCCCGAGTCTTTTTATCGTTAAATCGTCGATATAAAATTTCGTTTCCTGCACAGCAGTGCTTGAAAAGCCGACCCAATGCAGTTCCTCAAATTGCTCGCCAGCAAAGGAAAGATTATCAAAAGTTTTGCTTGTGCCGTTTTGCGGTAAAACAAAAAGCGAAAATGCCTTTGGATTGTTTTTACCAATCTTTGACTTAATTTTTATTAATACCCATTGATTGGTCGGAATTTTTGCAAGTATCTTTCCTTTGTGTTTAACATTACCCTCTCCATCAAATTGAACGCTCGGACCAACAGATGACGGATATGGCTTTTCATCGCGCCACTCTGTAAAAAATTCGGTGTGTGGCTCGATCCACACATAAAAAGATTGCTCCACCATTCCGGAAGTGAATCCCGGCTGATAATAAAAATGAGGTTGCCAACTTGGTTTTAAGGTCTTTGAGTCCACAATTTTCAACGAATGTTTACCTGAAAAGGCGCGTTCATCAGTAACATCAATGCTTGCCCCTTCCTCGATCCCGCTGACTACCATACCATCAGGAACGGCACCCACAGCGGTCTTTTCGAAGTTTTCAATAATATCTTTTACAACCTTGACCGGTGGGGGAGGCAAAACCGTTTTCGGGTATCTGACCTTCAACGGTTCCCGTCGCCATTCTTTGTCGCCGGTCAACCCTACATTTGAAACATCAATCGGTTTAAATCCGATTAAATAGGCTGGCGAATCTTTCCTGAAACTAAAATCGCCGTTGAAAGGATCTTTGAACTTCGGATTGGCAATTACTGAATGCCTATCAAGCCCAAGTTGTTTCCACTCTTCAAAAGAACTTCTAAAGAACCTTAAATTATCCGGACCACCTGTATGCCAGTAAATATTGTAATCCCAAATTCCAAGCGGTTCTTTCATTTTTATTCGCTCGTTTAGAGAGGTTTCGGCGTGTCGAATGAAAAGCTCACCCTGCGTCAAATAAACAATGTTGTTTGAAAAAATATTAGGACGTTTTTCGTAGTATTGCCAGATTGCGTGCGTTGCAGAGAGTGCAAAAATGTTGTTGCGGATGAGATGTTCGTGCCCACCGTTGTTATACATAATCCCGCCACTGCGGGTGTAGTAAACAATGTTGTTTTCTACTGTATAATTGCCGCAGGTGGCATCAAGGTAAATTCCCCAGCCGAAGTCGGGTCGTTCATAAGGCCAAATATCGTGAATGACGTTATTGCGAATAATGCTTCCAGGTGAAATGCCGAGCGCGTAAATTCCGCCGGCATCGCTCATCACTCCGTTAACGAGATGATGAATATGATTGTACTGGATAATATTATGGTGTGTGCGATTTTGCGCGTCATTCCAATTCCAGCCAACGGAAATTCCCGTGTAATTCAAATTACGGATTTCGTTGTTTGAAATAAGATTTGAACTAGTCTGGGCAAGCCAGATTCCGACTCCACCCGTAAATATTCTCCCCCCGTCATAAATATAGTTATTGTACACAACGTTTCCTGAGGATTCGTCACAGTCGACTTTCGCCATATTACATTCGCCGACCCGGACGCCACCTGCGCCCAGATCATAAATCCTGCATTGTTCAATCTTGCAACTTCTGCAACCGCGTCGCAACCAAATCGCATATCCGCCTGTATGCGCAATTTCGCATTTTTCGAATATGCAATTCAGCGCGCCGTCTGCAACGATTGCGCACGGGGCCTCCACAGCTGCCTGAGTACTGCTGTTCCCTTCGGGTTTGCGTTCCCAATCCGCACAATGAAACTTAATCCCCGTGAACACAATATTTGAAACATATCGATCTTCTTTGGGTTCCCCAATTATACGGATAATTTCTACCAACAACGGCGCCATCGCCCTGATGGTTTCAGGCTTTTCTCCCGGCAATGGATAATAATAGAGCCGACCTCTGTTGCGGTCCAGATACCACTCGCCCGGTTCATCAAGCGCTTCAAAAACGTTGTCCACAATGTAGCGTTGATTTTTCTCCCAATAACCTATTGTCCACCACTCTTTTAAAGGCGCCGCAAATTCAACAAGATTTGACTCAAGATTAACAGACTTTATCGGGTGAATTGAATTTTCCCAGGAATGAAAAAGGATAATATTTGCTTCCTGCAGATTGTTCCAATTTTTAATATTTCCGGGCTTGAAGAAAAAAGCGTTGCGATTTCCTGGAACAACATGGCCTGCAGCATCGCGCGTGGTTGGATATCCGTCAATTCTGAACCAATTTGTGTTCGGAGAACGGGCACGTATTCTGCGTTCACTGTTCACGAAAAGTTGATTGAAATATACTTTGCCTTCAGCGACTGAAGGTATCTCTGCAACAAACATTTTTTTGTCTAAACTTCTTTTCCAGTTTTTGATTTGAAAGCCGCCGATAAGAACAGGTGATTCGCCTGGATACGCGGCGTAAGTAACAGGCATTTTATCAGCGCCAGAGTCGCGCCAATCAATCTCAAAGGTCTTATCCAAAAAGTAGTCGCCGTTCCTTAAATAAACGTTAACAGGATTTGGCAAGCGGCCACCAGATTTCTGTTTTAGTGCTCTTATCCGGTTACGCGCCTCAAAAATTGTTGCAAGCGGACCGTCTGTTTTCTCTTTGTTAGGTTTAGCAAGCAGGCCCGACCAGTTATCGTTGCCATCCGGCGCAACAAAAAAATTAAGTTGCTCCGTGCCAATAAGTCTGAATATCAATCCTATACCAAAAGCCAGCGATAAAACTCTGCATGTCAGTCTCATAACGATTAGACGCGTTTTCATCTGTTTAAATTTTATAAAAAATACAAAAATGAAAAAAATTGAACATGCTTACTGCTGAAGAAAAAGTTAACACCAAAACTCACCTCAGCTTCTGGCAATGTTTGGACAAAAATAAAGAGACGCAGCAACTACCAATACGTTCAGCAGCAGAATTCCGTCCTGGAAAGTGTCGTGGATGTCAGTTTTATTGTTGTTTTTGGTAAGTGATAATTGCAACACCCGGGCAATCTTCAACTTTAACTGTTAAACCAGTTTTCATTATTTCGTTGCCTTTGAAAACATTTGGTTTATCGGGTGTATCCAGATTAATAAACTTATAGTTTGCCGATGGGTCTAACCCGTTAATCTTTAATCTAATTGATTCATATTGACTATTCTCTCGCCTGAAAGCCTGAATGAGGCCACTGTTCGTTTCGGGGCAATTAAATTGCCATGCAATCCAGTGGGTGGTATCTCTACTGCATTGTGTTAACGGATAAAAATCGCCAAAATAATTTGTTATAACGGAACGCCATTGAGCAACAAGTTTTCTCAATGCTGGGTAGTCAAGGTCTTTGAACCTGAAATCGATTCCAAAGCCAAGACTGGGTGAAACATTGCTCCAAAATGCGTATGGCTCAACCGGGGTTTTTCCGCTACCGTAGTAACTTGCATTTCGTGTTGCGACTGTTCCCGTTCCGTAATATGGAAGCCATAAAGAAATACCATATGTCATGCATTGATGGGCAGTGGCTTCGTAAGCGTAATCGCTTCGCCAGAGCGGCACGGCGCGCCGCATGGTTTCCAAATCATTTCGTCTTCCACCAGAGGCGCAGGCATCAATCAATATATCCGGATGCCGTCTTCTCAATTCATCCCAGAAAGAGAGCAACCCCATAACATATTTAATTTCTGTAATACCTTGACGGTCAGGGGCATCGTTTGCGCGCCAGTATGGCAACGGCTCAATGTTAAAATCCTGCCTGTAGAGGTCGATGCCCTGAGTTGTTATCAAGTTATCGATATGATCAATTAGCCAATTCAGCGCCTGTTGGTTACCAAGATTCAGCAATCCGCCTTTTTCTCCGCCCAGAATCCACTCAGGATGATTCTTTGCTAACCAGGTTCCTGGTGCGACACGTTCGGGCTCAAACCAGACAATGATTTTGATCCCGTTTTTATGGGCAAAGTCCGAGATTGCTTTTAAACCGCCGGGGAATCTGTTTGTGTCAACAAACCAACTTCCAACTCTTGGCCAACCGCCACCGTGATGTTCATACCATCCGGCATCCATCCACCAGTAATCCAACTTGAATCCTTCTTCTAAATATCGACTGATAAACATAATCTGATTTGATTCATTAGCCCGAATCATTTCATCATATTGTCGCGAGCTTGAAGCAACAAACTGCGGTTTGGGTAATTTGCCCCCAGGTCTTGGCATTGAATGGGCCATCATCCAGCGGCGCCATAAGTTTTGCGCGCGAATCCAATCTCCACCATCCCAAAATAAAACTGTAATTAATGGAGTTCTGACTTCTTCAAATGGCTTTATTCGGAATTTTGTTAGTTCCTGGCCAGCTACAATTTTGAGCGTGTTTGCATCAGAAGAATTAAATTCTGCAGCCCACTGACCTGGCCAACCGATTGCCAAAATAATACCTTCGTCTGAGTTTTTTTCCAGATTGAAGTATGACCAGTCAGTAGAAGTTGGCCTTCCGCCAGAGCCGCTTAATCGTTTTCTCATCCCCGGGTTTAACAAGGTCTCCAAAGGTCTGTAATCATTACCGTCTGCAGGTGAACCCACATTGTGGTGAAGAAGAAATTTCGAATTGTTACCACCGTCTATTTTGATGTCTAAGGCACGTATGTCCTGGATAACCGGTGTATCTTTATCGGAATTGTTTTTAAAATATAAAATCCATTCCACCACCGGGAAATCAATATACTCCATAACAATACATTTTACGGACAATTTTGTAGCTTCATCTGTCCATATCAAAGTAAGTTCATTTGCATATTGCTCTATACGCTTCTCTGTTTTGGTTAAATTCCAATCTTTTAAAAACTGTGATGATGGTTTGCCATCATAAAGGAACGAAAATGGCGGATCCTCTGCATATAATGATTGTTGGACCTCGCGAAAAGGCAACTCGTCGAGATAAATTTCTTTGCCATTCTTCAATTTCACCTTTGCGTCTGCCCAATCAGATTGGTCACAGGCAATTCCATCTGCTGTTTCATCGATCTGGAGAATAAATTCTAAAGCACCATTTAAATCAATGCTTATATTTGCAGGGGGCATTCCCTCGCGCATAATCGATGAACGATAACTTTCTACACCATTGACCTTGACGGAGAAGACTACACTCCCCCGGCCACCGCTTGTTTGTTCGTTGCTATCTATACCTATAGTTGCAGAAAAATTCTCACCTTCAGAAGGTAATTTAACAATTATTTTGCTAAATGCATGGCAATAAAGACCGTGAGTAAATTCTTTGTCAGCTATTCTTAAATTCCGTCCTGCACGTTGATTTTTTATGCAGGCGTCGTGATTTGCAAGTACATAAATACCGGATAGATTTGTAGCAATTGAGTGAAATCCTCTAAATCTGGCATTGCTGAATAACCTTGACTTATCGAGTTCCTCTTTCTTAACATCAACAGCCCCAGTATAAAGTTCAAAAATGAAAGCAATGGTCAAAACAAAGCAAAGATAATTTGACCTTAGATTCTCGATTTTAGGTTTCATGGAATAATATTTTACATCTTCAAAATATTATGCAAACAAATACCGCCACATATTATTCACTCGTTTAAATTGAAGTGGATTTATGCGCAGGAGCTGCTGCTGGTGTTGGCCAACCTTGCCAACGTAGCTGTCAGTATTACTGATCTAAGCAGAAGGGATTGTTGATGTTAAGTTAATTTTAACTGGCACAGAATGCGTACGCTATGATTTAGAGAAATAAACGAACAAAGACTACACACACAAGAATCTTGAATGGCTAGCTCATGATTTGTTTTAGTTAGCCCTTGGTATGAGGATATTTTGACTGCAAATAAGATTTAGATGGTGTGTCGCTCCTGGATGGACTATAAGTGAGAACAGTAAGAAGAAATTAATGATGTGCTGATTTCGGCTCGAATTCAATGTTTATAATATCATAGGGAGGCCTGAGATATCGGAGCTCATGATTGGATAATCTGATACAGCCTTTTGTATTATTTTTACTAAAGACAGCCACAAAGGGAATTTATATACGCCGGTAGAAATCAATTATTTGAAGCAGCCTTAAATTGTCGATAAAATTTTATCAGTTCAGCAAGGTTAACCTTGTAATAGGTCTCATCGCAGGCAGGGGTCTTTTTTCCTGCATCAGCAAACCACATATCAAGTGTTTGCGGCGCAAATATGGCATTATGCAGATTAGACTTCATAGCCACAGGGCGTTTAATTATCTCAATCATTTTATCGACATCAATTTTCCCGTAATTTTCCATAAGTCTCTTGCTTAATACTTTTGCTCTTTCGTCGCCGGAGACAAAAACAGTATCCTCTGGGACGGTTGGTAAGAGCGGGTGCTGCTCGCCGGGTTTCAGTATTTCTATCTTATCCGGCAAGCAGTACAACGCCCTTATATAGCCTGACTTATCGCTCACAACATAATAATACTCACAGGTACGCTTTGAATTTTTGATAATATTGACGGCTTCTTCAGCAGTTGAGGCGCGCTCCATTACATCGCGCAGCATAAGGCTCATAGGTGCTCCATCCCATCGGCCTTCACCGCGACCGCCCATTTCTCCGATAGCGACTCCCTTTTCGTTCATGGCGGTCACTGTTCCTATAAAACCAGAGTAACCAAGGGTCATCCATGCGTTTTTGCCTTCGGGAATAAAAACAACAACAGCAGCGTGGTTTTGAATTCCTATATCCCGCATATAATCAAGGACGCGCGCGTGAAGAATCTGTCCGTTAAGGCTTGCTCTGCCTTTAACTGCTATACCGCTGCAATGGAAACGTTCAGGGAACAGATTTGCATAAAGTGCATCGCGGCGCGGGAGTTTCGCTGCATCTGCAAAAGAATTACATTCGTCAATGAACCGCTTTGGTATGTATGGAGATGTGCGCCGATATATTTCTTCCATTACATCAATGAACCAATCACCTGATCGGAAAGTATCCGCAATTCCAACGCCGAAAAAAACACGATCAACAAGCCGTTTTGCGGAATCTTTGAGGAGCGAGCCGTGTGCGTTCCCCATCTCCTCAGGCGTGCCGTCAACGATCAATATTTTCTTTGGCCCGAGAGAGCATAGGATTCCGTGACCATTTTCAGCTTTTCCAATCAATTGCAATGTGTTGTTCGTATTTAATCTGTCTGGGGTGGATTGGTCTAACATTTCGCCAACGAAATTGAGTAGGGCCGCAATCATTTTATTCAAATCTGTTCTGGAGACTTCTTGTTTTGATGTGTACTGGGGTGGTTCAAAGCAGTTTTGGGGGAGAGCAATGTTCTTTTTCCAGCCGTAAACGTTGAGCCTTCCGCGCAGGTTGCCGAAATCAAAGTCAAAATATCTGGGCGTTTCGCCATCGTTTGCCAGTGTTAGACGGATTGAGCCGGTCATGTGTGCGGTATCGGACGGTTTTATAACTATTATTTGTCTTTCGGAGTTTTCGTATTCTGCATTGACCCATTTTTTTACCAGGTCAGGAACAAGAAGTGTAGCCATTACGGAACCTGCAAAAGCGCGTGTACGCATAGCGTAGTATGGGTCAACATAAGCAAAGGCGTTGGTGCTATCCAATGGTTCTCTGTCGCCGATGAAAAGTTTTTTAGGCGTGGCTAGCCAGGAGTATTCAGGAACAAATCCGAAGCCGCCTTCGCCAATTTCTGGTAAATTTTTAAAAGTGAATGAGAATCTACCGCTGTCGCCAACTATTAACTGGGCAGAACCCGGAATTGTCGAGCCATCTTTGTTTGTGGCAAGGAGCTCAACATTTAGATAATGAGTTTTTCCTTTTTCCGGTTCTGTGACAAGGAAAGATAAAAATTCACGCGCCAGTTTTGTCACGGTTTCGATTGGCGTTGGGGGATTTTTTTGGATGTTAGAACTGTATTTTGCAGCGATTGATGGCGGCAGGTCTGACGCAAAAAAGTTTCCCAATATATTCAAGGCGTTAGGAAGTTCAGCAAGCACTGTGTAATGACCAAGACCATCAAACCATATTATTTTATCCTGAATCCCGATTTCAGCTGCGAGCCTTTCTGTACACTGGCGCGGGATAACCTCGTCTTGTGCAGCATTTAGCATCAGAACGCGGCCATTCGCGGCGCGGGCACGGAGCTTAGATGCGTTTGTGAGAGGGTCAATTTCGGCAAATTTTTTCTGAAGCGCAGTTTTCTTTTCTTGAGGCAGTTTATCAAGAGCCTGACTCAACGATCGGGTTTCTTTTGCATGGTTAATAATTTTTAGCAAATCGCCACCAGCTAATAAGAGCGCGGTTTTGTAAAAGCGCTCATCCATTTCAGCAGCTGATGCTGAAAGGATTCCGCCGAAACTGATTCCGGTGATGCCAACTTTTTGCGGGTCAATTTCGGGTCTACTGCGGAGCAAATCCGCAGTGCGTTTTATGTCTGCAAAAGTTTGTTCAATTGCCTGAATGATGAGTTCAGGTTCGTTTTCCATTCTTTTTCTGATCTCTTTGTTGCCACGCTCGCCATAGTATGGGAGGGTAAACATTATAGATGGGACGCCGTGTTTTGCGAGGAATGCGCAGACCATAGTGTTGAGATTTTCGTCGCCATTTAGAATCGGTAGCGAAATAACGGCAGGTCTTTTTGGCTCGTCGGGCTTGATGTCGGAGGGCAGGAAAAGTCTTGCGCTTATCGTGTTATTTTCTTTGATCGGTGATTTAACCGGCGAAGGGTAAGTGAGATAAAGGATTGTGAAGTCGTTTTGTGTTTCTGTTTTTTCGACGTGGTACTGAAAACGCTCGCCGTTCTCTGAGATTTCCGTGCTCGCTGACTGGATATCTGCTGCGAAGTTTTGAAAAAAAGATAAGTTAAGAAAGCTGATCAAAAGGATAAAATCGGTACGCGATATCAATAGATTGACCCATGTTTTCATAAATATCATACTGCCTAAAATTTAGAGAAGGTCAAGAAATCAGATTGAGGGTTGAATCAAATTTTATTCGTGGATAATTGATAATGGTTAGTTTTGTATTTGAAAACAGGATTTAAATATTGCTGTCTACATTTCATGTCTTCAGGATCATAGGAGATATTGCAATGAAAAATTTTGTATGCCATTTTTGTCTTTAGAAATATTTTTTTGATTCGCAAAATGTGGAACAAACACCCTAAGCTCACCTGATGTAATGCAGAGTTCAAAGTGTATCATCGTAAGTTGTTGATGTTTTGAATATTTCTGTATTACCAGTATAAATGAGTTTGAACGTGATAGAAATTTGTTATGAGCTGCTCGGATAATAAAATTGTCAAAGGGCTTTTGCTTTTGTTGTATCTGTTTTTGTTTACTTCGTTAATGGTTACGAGCGCACAAACCGTGTCCGTAACAAATCCTCCTCCCCGACCATATCCGGAAAGGCTGAAGTGGTGGGCAGAAGCGAGATTCGGAATTTTTATCCACTGGGGACCAGTTAGTATTACTGGAAAAGAAATAAGTTGGTCGCGTGCTAACACAAATCCAAAATGCCCTAACAAGGGCCAGATCCCGGCTCAGGAATACGACAGTCTATATAAAGTTTTTAATCCGTATAAGTTTAACCCCGAGAACTGGATTGGTTTAATAAAGGCTTCAGGGGCAAAGTATTTTGTGCTCACAGCAAAACATTGCGACGGATTCCTGCTATGGCATTCCAAAGTAAGCGATTACAATATCTCCAATACACCTTTCCGCAAAGACGTCTGTTATGAATTATCAAAAACGGCAAGAGAGAACGATATCCGCGTGGGTTGGTATTTTTCCCCGATGGATTGGCGCGACCCCGATTTCAGAACGGAGAGGAATAACTTTTTTATAAAGCGCATGCAGGGGGAGTTACGCGAACTGCTAACAAACTACGGTCGAATTGATTTACTCTGGTTTGACTGGGACGGCGGTGAGCCGCTCTATGAGCAAGCGGCTACTTATGAACTTGTCAAAGAACTTCAACCGCAGGTTATCATAAATAACCGGCTTGATTTAGCCCCCGGCGACAACGATGGCCTGATTAAATCCAAATTTGCGGATTATTATACACCGGAACAGCGCGTGAACGCTTATGACGATCAAACTCCGTGGGAATCTTGTATGACCACATCCGCAAGGGGACAATGGTCATGGGGAGGATTTGATGATGGAGTGAAATCGTTCGAAACCTGTCTGAAGATGTTGATCCGATGTGCCGGCGGCGACGGGAATCTTTTGCTAAATATTGGGCCTATGCCTGATGGCGAAATTGATTCCAAACAAGCAAATCTGTTGAAAGAAATGGGTCGATGGCTGGAGTTATACGGCGAAACCATTTACGGCACGCGTGGTGGTCCATTCAAGCCGGGTTACTACGGCATTTCCACAAGAAAAGAAAACATTGTTTTTGTCCATATTTTAGACTGGTCCCATGATATTGTATTACCGCCGATTCCAGCAAAGATACTCAGAAGTTATATGCCTGGTGGCGGCTCAGTCAGGGTTTTGCAAACTACAAACGGTGTAGAAATATCCGTTAAAAAGAACCACAGAAAGCCAGTTGATACAATTGTGGCGCTCGTGTTAGATCGTTCGGCGCTTGAAATACCAGCGGTAGACGTTCAGTCGCCGCGTGCGTTGACAGCCGGATGCAAAGCGACTGCTTCGAATGTTTACTGTAATGACCCGCAATACAGTGCTGAAAAGGCTGTTGATAACAATGAGGAGACAAGGTGGGCGACAGATTTAGGGGTTAAATCTGCATGGCTGGAAGTAGATTTGGGTAAGCCGGTAAGTTTCAGCCGCGCTATTATCAAACAGGCTTATCCGGAACTGAAACGGATCAAAAAATTTACGATTGAATACCGGGAGAATGACCGCTGGATTGTTTGCTATAAAGGTGGAGTCATGGGCGAAACCGAAAATATCCGATTTAGACCCGTTACTGCCAGGTTTGTACGGTTAAACATCGTCGAGTCAACCGATGGTCCCACAATAAAGGAATTCAGTCTGTTTTAAGAACCACGAAATGATTCAAACAAATAGCCCTCCAAAAGAATTGGAGAGTGAAAGATACGTTTTGAACATATCAACGAGTATATTTTATTTTTTAGAGTTCATACGCCTAATTTCGGTAATGGTGTTTATTCATTCACTCCTGTTACAATTTATTACTTGCCGGGTACAAGTGGATGGGGTGCAACGTTCGCTGGTTATCTGGCTTTGCAGTGGAGCCCGTAACTTCAAAGTCTTCATATTTCCGGTAATGGTTTTGCTTTCACAGCAAGCGGCAACACTGATATTCCCATTGCCATAGAAGTTCAGCCAATTTGTTTTATTGGAAGAGGGCAGTTACAACTAACATTGTTGGTGGCAACCTAACCTTTAACGATACAAATTTAACCATCTTACCAATTCGCTTTTATCGTGTTGGGAACTGGTAGAACAAAACAGCAATTTTTCCGCAAAAACCGAAATGGCCGAACCAGCAAATTCCGATTTAAACTATTTTTTAGACTTCCTATCTTTCGCAGCTGTATACAGGCAATGTTCTTACAAGCTGCGGGGATAAGAGTTCATCTTGTGAGAGGTGAAAAACTGATGATCACTCTGTGCTTTTTGAGTTATACAATTATTTGAGCATTCATTAAATTGAATAAATTCTGGTATCTGAGAGACCAATGTTGACGTTTATAATTTTGTCATAAAATTTGGGAATTATTTATTAATGAAGAGTAGGTTATAATCATTGACAGCCGTTTATCCTTTTGTTGATTTAAATTCTGCTTATTCTGCACATCATGTTAATTTAGTGACACTGTGATTTTCTTTTGTTCCCGGAATTCTATTTGATTTAAAATTATTTCTTTTTTCTTTGGAGGGAGAATCTATTGAGAATCAATCGGTTTCACCAGCTTATTGTATAATGAGCTATTTGGTGTTTAATTTGCTCTGAGTCATGTTTTTTAAGCTAAGCTATTTGGTGTTTTGATGTGCTTGTCATTTAGAGGTGGTAATGACTCGAGGTTTATAAACTTTACAAACTAAATCCCTGACTGCATAGTTTCATCATGAAAATCTTCAATTTCAATAAATCTGTTGTGATTAAACGAATTTTACAAAACGCATTCTTGATACTGTTTTTACTTAACACGTTTTCGTTGTCCTGTTATGCGCAGAAAGTCTCTAGCGCTTTAAATGTGATCTCAAATTCGATCGCCTCTCCTATCAGGGAAGGTGAATATTATGTTCGGATTGAAGATGTAATTTATGGACGCAAGTATGGGACTGCATTAACTTTGGACGTAATCAAGCCCAAAACTAATGCAAACGGCTTTGGAATCATCGTCGTAATCAGTGGCGGTTATTTTTCCGCACATGAAGCAATAAGACCTGAGTTCTACAGGCCGTTGATCAATCGGGGATACACCCTTTTTGCAGTTGTTCACGGGAGCCAGCCTCGCTATCAAGTCCCTGAAATTTTTAATGATATGAAGAGGGCAGTGAGGTTTGTCAGACACAACGCGAGGGTTTTTGATATAAACCCGGATAGAATCGGGGCAACTGGTGGTTCGGCTGGTGGTAATCTTTCATTACTTCTTGGGACAGCGGCCGATGACGGTGACCCAAAAGCTAGCGACCCGGTTGATAGAGTTTCTGGAAAAGTTCAGGCAGTTGCTTGTTTTTATCCGCCAACAGATTTTTTAAACTGGGATGGCATCGGCAAGGCGCGAATAAAAGTATTAAGCATTGAAAAACCTTTCCGCCCTGCTTTTGATTATCATGAGTTGAATCAGGAATTGAATTTGTGGGAACGAGTCACCGATGAAAACCGTCTTATTCAAATAGTTAAAAGCATTTCTCCGATCTACCATATTGACTCAACTGATGCGCCGACATTAATAGTCCACGGTGATCGGGATGAACTTGTGCCCCTGCGCCAGTCCGAATCATTTATTGAAAAACTCAAGGAGGCTGGGGTTGAATCTAAGCTCATCGTTAAGAATGGCGCCGGACACGGCTGGCAAATTCAAGAGCAGGACTTAGAGGTATTTGCAGACTGGTTTGATAAGTACCTAAGGCAACGAAAGTAGATTAAACGATCACGTTATTTTCTAACAAAGATACGTTATGAAAAGTTTATTTTATGTGATATGGATTTTTATTGTTTCTGGAATATTTTCCTTTGCGGGTATCCTTGATGACCTTGCAAGACTTCAGGACGGCAGAAGTATGCGTGTATCTTCCACAATGCGTGCAGGTGCAAATGGAGAATACGACTCTAAAGCACCGCCGCGCGGCGATACTGATGAACGCAGCAATTTTGATAATTTCCGTGTGGACCCGGGCAAAACCCACACCTTGCTGGATGTAAAAGGCCCTGGTGTAATAACTCATATATGGATAACATTTCTTGGACCAGAACCTCAACCCTGGGCAAAAAACGGTTCCGCAGACCATCAGGAAATGTTGCTTAGAATGTTTTGGGACGACAGCAAACAACCAGCTGTAGAAGTCCCCGTCGGGGATTTCTTTGCCAACTGTTTTGGCAAGCGAACCGAAGTTATAAGCCTGCCAGTTATTGTGGAAGATGGTGATTCATATAACTGCTTTTGGCGAATGCCATTCAGAAAATCAGCTAAAATCGAAATCGTTAACCAGAGCGAAAAACCAATTAGCCTATTGTATTACAATATTGATTGGATAAAGTTAAAAAAACTTCCCATAAACACTCCATACTTTTACGCGAGGTATCGGCAGGAATATCCAGCTCAAAAAGGTAAAGACTACCTCGTCCTTGAAACTCAGGGCAGGGGACACTACGTCGGAACAATCCTTGCCGTGCGAACACGCAGCCCGGCTTGGTTTGGCGAAGGCGACGAGAAAATTTATATTGACAACGAACAAATCCCGTCAATTTGGGGAACCGGCACGGAAGATTATTTTCTTTCCGCATGGGGCTTAAAAAAGACAAGTACACCATACTTTGGCGTTCCATATTTTGACCAGTGGGGAATAATTGGTGGACACACAAGCGCTTACCGATGGCATTTAAACGACCCAATCGTTTTTACAAAGGGCATTAAAGTTACATTTGAACATTATGGCTGGATTTCTCCTGACGAAAATCCCGATTACAAATCCACAAGTTGGAACGAACGCGAAGACGATATAAGCAGCGTCGCTTTTTGGTACCAAACCGGTAAACCCAACTTTAAAGAACCAGTACCACAAGCAAAAGAACGTCGTCTGCCAAGCCTTGATAAGATCATCCTTTATGCAAAGGACTTTATAAATCGGCATGGTCAGGGTGAGGCTAATACTCAAAAATTGGAATTTTATGATTACCCACAAATTTTATATCAACCTCCCTCCCCTACAAACGCATGGTTTGAAATCTCATTCACAATCCATAAAAAAGAGCCACTCCGCTTGTTGATAAATGCAACGACTTCATACGATTTTGGCAGATACAAAGCATTCTTAAATGGAATTCAAATTGGCGAAACAATGGACTTTTTTACCGAAACTGTCCAAAACAAAGAATTCCACCTTCTTGATTTCTGGCCTGACCCAGGTGATTATACACTCCGTCTGGAATGTGTCGGAAAAAACCAACGTTCGGAGGGATATTTTCTCGGAATAGAGTCAGTTCGCCTCCGGGAACGCCGTCCACGTGTTCAGAAATATGGTCACGACAAAGCCAAAGATTGGCGCAAAAACCCTGTACTTTACAGGTAGATTTGAGTTGATGAGTTATGAGTAAGTTCAGGAAATTTGAAGATATTGAAGCATGGCAGAAAGCAAGGCAATTGGTTAACGAAATATACCTTATTTCTGAGAGAGATAAATTTAAAAGAGATTTCGCGTTAAAAGAGCAGATAAGAAAATCTGCTATATCTGTGATTTCAAATAGCTGAAAGGTTTGCAAGAAGAACAAATAAAGAGTTTATTCAATTTCTTTATGTAGCTCTTGATATGGGTTATATTAATGACGAAAAATTTAAATCCTTAAATGAATTAAGCTCTACTATCTCTAAAATGATTATGGGTTTAATCAAATATCTTTCGGACCACGAATTCGGCAATTTACACCACAATGATTCATAAACCCATCAACTCCTAAGATTATTGCCATAGCAAAATTTTGTTAGTATTGGTTGAGATATGAAGTCATTTAAATTTGTGAAGACTTGTGAATTATTGATTGTAATATTTTCGGTTCTTTTTTTGGCGGAGGCAGTGGATTTCACTACTCTAAATGGAAAGGTTCTTTTGGGATATCAGGGCTGGTTCAATTGTCCGGATGATGGCTGTAATCGCAATTGGAGCAGTTGGTTCCGCGGCAGGCCTTCGCCGGGAACCGTCACTGTCGATATGTATCCCGACCTGACAGAGTTTAATACATCAGACCTCTGTCCGGTGCCAGGATTTACTATCCGCGGTAAGCAGGCATATCTTTACTCAGCGGCTAATCCAAATATTATTGACCGCCATTTTCTCTGGATGAAGACTTACGGACTCGATGGTGTTTTAATTCAAAGATTTGTTACTAGCATTCCCGCGCGGCGTTCCAGCGGTGATATCGTGCTGAAAAACATACTCAAAGCAGCGCAAAATCACGGACGTGCAATTGCAATCGAATACGATATTTCAGGAGCTAATCCAGAGGCCTTTTTTGACACTTTGCGCGAAGACTGGAAGTATCTTGTAAACGAATTGAAAATCACTTCTCACCCGTGTTATCTTCATCACAACGGAAGGCCAGTGCTTTCAATATGGGGGATGGGGCTTAATGATCGCATCCCGCAAGACCCTGAGACCGCTATGCGTGTCGTCAAATGGTTCAAAGAAGAAGCACCGGCTGAATTACGTGTAACTTATATGGGCGGGGTTCCCTCATACTGGCGGGCTCTCACCCGCGATGCTCTCAACAATGCTGGCTGGGAAAGGGTTTATGCATATATGGATGTTATTCAACCCTGGACAGTGGGCAGGTATAAAGACGTTTCGGGCGCAGACCAGTGGCAGACAAATATGATAGAGTCTGACCTCGCTAAAACCAGGGAAAATGGACAGTTGTATATGCCTGTAATATTTCCAGGTTTTTCCTGGTCAAACCTTAAAAAAGATACACCTAACAAGATCCCGAGAAATGGCGGCACTTTTTTATGGACGCAAGCCCGGAATGCGCACCAGGCAGGTGCCACGATGCTTAAAATTGCAATGTTTGATGAGGTCAACGAAGGGACTGCCGTTTACAAAATAGCTGCAAAACGTCAGGACGCCCCCGAACAAGGTTTCTGGCTCACACTTGATGCTGATGGTTATGACCTGCCATCCGACTGGTATCTGAAACTTTCAGGCGAAATTACAAAACTCTTTCATGGCGAGATCAAAGACTATAAATTCCCACTACACCTTAAAAAGATTAAGTGAGACTCTGGCGTAAATCGCCTGATTTAAAAACAAAATGTATCTCCAAACCCGGCATGCTGAAAAATTAGAAATATCCTTGAGAAAGGAAGTTCATATCTTTGCTAAACTTTTAACTCTATAAAACAACAGCCCTTGAAACCCCAAATCCGTTATCCAGAAAAGTTATCTAGTCGGAATAAGCAACGGGAGATTTCTATTATTTTTCCGCCTCGATTTTTCCCAACAATCGTAGCAACCCGTCAAGGATGGTAATCGGATGAGGCGGGCATCCCGGGACATATAGATCGACAGGGATAATTTTGTCGACGCCGTTATTTACTTCGCTATGGTCAATGAATGGACCGCCTGATATGGCGCAGGCCCCAACAGCGATTACAATTTTTGGATCAGGCACCGCCTGGTATGTTTTTTGCAGAGCGAGTTTCATATTTTGTGGTATCGGCCCTGTAACGAGGATACCATCGGCATGGCGTGGCGATGCCACAAATTGAATTCCAAATCTTCCAAGGTCGAAGACTACGGTGTTCAGAACATTTACATCCGCCTCACATGCGTTACATCCGCCGGCGCTAACCTGCCTTAATTTTAATGAGCGCCCGAATATTTTCAGGGTCTTTTTTTCTAATGCGGCGGCAAGTTCAATTTCCTTCTCACCCACTATAAGTGCAGAGCGTCTAGATGCGGAAAGCCGGTAATCACGGGTAAATTTAATAGCATTTTTCGGACATATTTGTTCGCATTCCGGACAAAACAAGCATTTTCCGAGGTCTATTTTTACGAAATTTTTTTCGCGCCGGATGGCTTTTGTAGGGCAAATGTCAGAGCAGAGGCTGCATTTGCTGTCGCACGCGGAATGATTAATTCGTGGGTATCCGCGAAGAAGGTCGGGCAATGTCGGTTCGCTCTTCGGGAAACCAACAGTCCGTTTTCCTTGTCTGATTCGTTCAAGCAGTATTTTAATCATAAATCGTAGCCGCAATATGAAAGGTTAAAACTTTTATTGCATAACGGAAAATCTGAGATTTGCTGATTTCTCATTGCCAATTCCAGTCCTGTCCAGTTATGGAATGACGGGTCAACAATTTTATAATGCGCAATTTTGCCGTCATTATTGGTAATGACGGTGTGGCAAATTTCACCGCGCCATCCTTCAATCAACGAGACTGCTATGGAATTTTTTCTCAGCCCCGCAGGCAATTTAACTTTGATTGGTTCTGATGGCACTGAAGTCAGTATCTCCTTCAAAAACTCCACCGAACGTTTGATTTCAAGCCACCGCACATAAGCGCGCGCAAATACATTCCCGGACGGATATGTCGATATTGGTATCTGAGAGAAGCAGTATTGTCCATAGGGATGATTGCGGCGAACGTCAAGTTCAACTCCGCAAGCCCTTGCCGCAACCCCGACAATGCCAAATTTTACGCAATCTTCTTTTGAAATGAATCCTGCGTTTTCAAACCTTGCCCGAACTGATGATGTGTTCCACAGCAAGCCAACAGCGCCAGTTACATCCCTGAATATTTTTTCGAGACGTTCCAGTAATTCTTTAATTTTTTGGTCAGGCAAATCAAAGTTTACACCTCCGGGACGGACCAAGCCTCTGCCGAATCTGTTACCGCAAATCAGTGCAGTTAAATTTAAAAAATCACCTCTTAACCTTCCGCAATAAGAGGCAGTGGGTAAAAATCCGACGTCATTGGCAAGGGCGCCGAGGTCGCCGGTATGATTCGCCAATCTTTCCAGTTCAAGCCCCACAGCCCGTAGTATCTGCGCCTTTGATGTAGCATTGGCATCAGTAAGTGATTCAATCGCCTGCGAATAGGCTAATGTGTGTCCGATGGTTGTGTCCCCGGCAATCGTCTCCATATAGTAAACAGTCCGTTCATTCGGTCCTCCGACAAGATTGCGTTCGATGCCGCGGTGCTGGTAACCGAGAGATATTTCAAGATTCAGCACGACCTCGCCAAAGCATTGAAACCGGAAATGCCCGGGCTCAATTATCCCCGCGTGCACAGGCCCGACCGCGACTTCGTGAATTTCATCCCCATCTACAGCAAAGAAATTTGTATCGCCACATATTCTTTTGGAGTCAGTGAATTTCCCGGTGTTCAGATTGTATATTTTGTTCTGAAACCGGACCGGTTTAAGCCTGTTATGACCAGTTGGGATAACTCCGTATTGCTCATAGATTTCGCGTTCGAATATATGAGCCGAAGGCACATCCGGCGTTAGCGCGGGAAATGAATCTCCGACAAAAGTCGATAGAATCTCAATGGCAGAGTCATCATCGTCGGCAAGTACCGCAAATATTCTTAACCTGCCGCCAACAGGCATCCCGAAATACGAACAAATCCGACGCCTGTTTCCAACGGCGCGGATTACTTGTTCTCTGAAATCTTTAATATCTAATAGTGGCACTAAATCCAAATCTGTGCACTCGCCATTTTTTATTTTTAACAGTTCTGACTTTCCCATAAGCAAGTAAATGGTGGAAATTATTGTCTTGCGATGTTCACCAACAGATCTTTCATCCAGCCCGGCAGATAAATTCCCAGGACAAGTGATAGCAAAAGTAAAAGCACAGGCGGATATAACATTGATGGTTTTAATCTGAGCGGAGGTGGAGTATGAATTTTCTCAGATTTAAGCACCGGCTGTGGTTGAGTCATATTCAGAAACACGGTTGCCATTCCGATAAAAATTATCACAAGTAAGCCGAGAGAAAGCGAAGCAATTATAAACCTCCCCTGGTCAAAACCTGATTTTACAATGGTGATTTCACTCAGAAAAAGACCAAACGGTGGACTGCCGCTTATTGAAAGAAACCCGAATAGCCATAGCAGGCCAAGCGCTTTTGACCGTGTAAGGATTCCCTGAACATCGCTTGCTTTTTTGGAGTGGTAATTTATCAGGATAATTCCCGCGAGAAGAAAGAGAGACGCTTTTGTGATCGAATGATTCAGTGCATGCAGCATCGACCCGAAAACGCCTATCCCTCCGAAACCGAGTCCTAACGCAAGTAGCCCCATATGCTCCACACTTGAATAGGCAAGTAAACGTTTGTAGTCACTTTGCCCAAGAATAAAAATTGCGGCAACCACGAGCGATACAATCCCGAGCGCAAGCATAATATCATTTGCAAAAGCGCCGAGATTTGCTTTGTGGCAGATTTCGTAAACTCTGAAAATTCCCAGAAAAGCGCAATTTAATAACGCCCCTGAAAGTAATGCGGAAATCGGTGACGGTGATTCGCTGTGTGCGTCCGGCAGCCAGGTATGCATCGGGGCAAGTCCCATTTTGGTTCCATAACCAACCACCATCAGTATGAAAGCGGCTTTAAGCCACTGCGAGTTAAAATGGTCTGCGTTTGACAGCAGATTGCCAAAGACGAGGTTTGTCTGTGAACCGTCAGGTTTTGTTGCTGCAATACTCAGAAAGAAAGTACCAAGCAAAGCCAATGCAATGCCTACTGAACAAATCAAAAGATACTTCCAGGTTGCTTCCAGTGAACGTGGACTTGAATGGAAGAAGATAAGAGGCGCGCTCGCCAGTGTTGTTGCTTCAATCGCTACCCACATCAGACTAAGATGTTGACTCAGGGTGACAAGCGTCATCGCGCTCAGGAAAAACAACTGGCAACCAATAAACAATGATTTGGTATGAATGCTCGGGAAAATGAGCACGTCCATGTTTTCTTCAGTGTCGTTTTCGAGGTGTTCGAAATAACCAAACTCATAAATCGAAACCAATAAAAACAGAAGGCACGTGATCGTAAGAAAGAGTAAGCCCGGCGGGTCAATGGCAAGCCAACCCCACAAAACGGCGGGAGGCGGCTTTTGCCATACGGATATCGTAAGGATTAAATGCGATAAAGCGCCTCCGAAAAGCAGGTATTTTTGCAGTGATTGATTTTTAGTTAACAACGCGCAAACACCAAGTCCAAATGGTAAAAGTATTAAAGCCCAAATCATAGAATTAATCCTTCAACGTTATAAGTTTATCGGTGTCAATGTGGTCGCACTCCTGTGAAATCCGGAATACGGTTATTCCCATAACAAGTATCGCAACAAAAACGTCCAGCAGAATCCCAATCTCAACAAGCAATGAGGTCATTTTTATAATTCCGGCGCCAAAGGTGAATACGCCATTTTCCAGAACGAGAAATCCCAGCACCTGACTAATAGCGCGGCGACGACTCACGATTAAAAAGAGACCGGAGAAAATCCCGAAGAATGATACCGGAATTATTAACGGCGAATACGAGAGCTGACCAAGATTTAATATCTGCCCGAGCCAGAATGATACTATAAGTGCAACTATTCCATAAAGCAGCGAAGAGACATATCCCGCGAAAGGCTGTACTTCCCGGTTTACATTTGCAACGTTGATTGCCCTGAAGAGCAGATTTGCAAACACAAAGCCTTTTAAAAAAACTGTCCCGATTGCCAGAGTCATAACGCGCCAGTTCAACGAATCCAACTCGATAAATAAAGGCAGCAGACCGAGCAGACTGCCTTGAATCGCCACCGTCCGTATGCTTGATCCAAGCCTGCTTGATCCAAGCAATTTCAGATTTGTCAGCAAAACTAATATTAGCAGTAGTTGAACTTTCATAAAATTATCCTATCCACGTTAGAACAATTGCGGTTATTGCAAGAGCAGTTGCACCAAGTAAAAATTGAGGAATTACGGTCAATCTCAACCGAGCCATTGATGATTCAACTATTCCCACGGCGATTGAAATTAAAACCATTCCGCTTAGCCACACGGAAAAATCTGCAATGATATTGTTTGTATGAATCGGGAAAAGTACCGGTGCGATTATTGCCGAAAAGATCCATAATTTTAAAGCCGAGATGTAATTAATCACGGCGAAATCCGGTCCGCTGTGGTCAAGAACCATGACCTCGTGAATCATTGTTAATTCAAGGTGGGTGTTCGGGTCGTCAATCGGGATTCTCGCGTTCTCACTGAGCAGCACGATGAATAATGTCCCCATGAGCAGAGCCAGAGAGGCCCCGTTATTAAACCAGTTCGTTGCCGAAAGAGTATTGGCGATTGATGTTAAAGAAAAAGAATCGGTTACTTTTGCCAATCCCATTAACGCAAGCAACAACGCCGGCTCGGCAAGCGCTGAAAAAAACATCTCACGGCTACTGCCCATTCCTTCGAAGCTCGACCCCGTGTCGAGCGCTGAAATTACTGTTATGAACCGCACAACCCCCATCAGATACACAAGAAGAAAAATATCGCCTTTAAAAGATATTAGCGCCGGGAACGGCCCGCAGGGAACTATCAAAAGCGCGCAAACTATGACCGCAAGGCTGACCAATGTGCCCCAGCGAAAGATCCAGCTCGTCGTTGTACTATAGACAAGCCCTTTCTTTAAAAGTTTAAAAATGTCGTAATATGGTTGCAAGAGTGGCTGACCGACTCTCCCCGCAAATCCGGCTTTGACCCGATTTATTATTCCCAGCAGAATCGGCGCCAATATTAACGACGCCAGGATAGAAATCGTTGTTTTTAGTAATATCGATATCGTCATAAAATTCTTATCTGATTTTCCAGATTAAAAGTAAAATTAATGTCAGCGCGATGTAGAGTATATAAATCTGAATATATCCATGTTGCAGAAATCTGAATTTCATCAGAATTTCGCTGATCTTCAGAAATACCGGACGATAAACTTCTGTATGGCAGATATCAGGTGTTTCGGTGTGGAAGTTTGCACCTTGCGGGAACATATTATCAGGCATATGCACGTGATAATGGTGTCTTGTCCGCAATATAGGTTTGAATAGTTCCAAAAACGGCTGCGCAAATGAAGATGCAGTGTATTGCATCCGGGCTGTCGGTCTGGTGTAACCGCAATCCCAGGTTAAACCATAAGAAACTGTGCGGTTTTTTATTAGAGCCTTTTTAATCAGCACGAATAACGCTAAAAGAACAATCAATAATCCACCGGTTAAGCCGACAAACATCAATGCGTTACTTAATTGGGACTGATATCCCGCAAAGTCTAAGCTGGTGTTTTTAGAAATGTTCTGAACAATTTGAGGAGCAACACCGGCAACCAACCATGCCCCTGACAATCCGATTACCAGACATAACATAGCAAGCACAAGCATGGGGATGGTCATCAACGGTGATGATTCTTCGGCTTTGGAACATTTATCAGAACGCGGTTCCCCAACGAAAATTATGCCGAACGCCTTGGCAAAGCAAGCTGCCGCAAGGCCACCAATCAATGCCAGCCCCCCGACAACAGCCGCGCCACACAAACCGATTGTAACATCTTTTGATAACAGCGAATGCACGCCGGAAATAAAAATGATCAGTTCGCTTACGAAACCGTTTAGCGGTGGAAGCCCGCTTATTGCCATTGCCCCTATTAAAAACGCAACCCCGGTCAAAGGCATTCGTTTTAAAAGACCGCCCATTTTATCAATCTCTCGCTCTTCGGTTGAATGCAGGACGCTCCCCGCTCCTAGAAACAAAAGACCCTTAAAAACAGCGTGATTCAGAACGTGAAGCACCGCACCGGAAAATCCGAGAAAGATTAAACCCGCATTGTCGTAAGATAGCCCCACCAGCCCAACACCAATCCCTATCGTAATAATGCCGATATTTTCAACGCTGTGATATGCAAGCAGACGTTTAAGGTCATGCTGGGCTATAGCAAACAAAACCCCAAGCACGCCGGACACAATTCCGATAACAAGCACTGCTATGCCCCACCAATGGGGGATCGGCGCACCAAACCATCCAATCGAACGAATCAAACCGTAAATGCCAGTTTTTATCATCACGCCGCTCATCACGGCGGAAATATAACTTGGAGCCGCCGGATGCGCTTCTGGCAACCAGATATGGAAAGGGACAAAACCGGCTTTCGTCCCGAACCCAATAGCTGCAAGCAAAAAGAGCAGCGAACGGTTTGGTATATTAAGACCCTGCTTTTCCCAGACCATAAAATCAAAACTCCCCGTCTGGGCCTGCGCAAGTAAAAATAATATGACCAGAAATACTGTGCCTAGATGTGTTGCAATAAGATAAATCCAGCCGGCATCTTGCGATGAGTGCGAATGTGCACTGTCCCTGATAACAAGGAAAAACGACGATACAGCCATTACTTCCCACGCCATCAAAAATACAACCCCGTTTGCGGCACAAATTACAAGAACCATACTCGCCAGCAGCAGTATGAATAAAATCCACGAAAACGACTTTGAATAACCCGTTTCATTATCCCAGTCATACGCGATTGCATATATAGCGGCTAGCAAAGAAAGGCCGCAAACCGGTATTACAAACCACGCTGCAAGCGGGTCTAAAGCAAATGAAATTTTATCACCGATATAGTTCCAGTTGAGATAAAAGCACTCGTAAGAATTTGACAAAAGAGTTGTAACGCCAGAAGCAATTGCAAATAACGAGCCTGAAATCACACCCAGCCCGCCAGCCACAGAACACAAACGCTCTCTGCGTCCGAAAACAATAAGACAGAGAATAGTAAAAGACCAGATACCAAACGATGTGAACAAAAATTTCATATTAAGAATCCCCCGTTTTAACTGTTTTTATTGGTGGTTAACGAGCTCTCGAATTCCTGAATCGCGCGCAAGATATCCGCTTCAGGAGGTGCAGACTTCAAAAGTTGCTTCACCTTTTCGTCCTTGAGGAAATACGAAAGCCTCGAAAGAATTTTCAAATGCGATTTCACATTTGGGCTCAAAATCATAAAAAGAATGCTCACAGGCAAACCGTCGATTGCATCGTATTCAACAGGATTCTCTGTAAAACAAAGTGCTGTTTGAGGTCGTTCAACTTTGATAACGATCGGGCTTCTTAGATGTGGAATAGCGATTCCGTCGCCGATTGCCGTTGAACTCAGTTTTTCCCGGGCAAGGACCATCTTCAGTAAATAGTCTCTATCGGTTGAAGTTGGCAGCCTTAACAAACCAATTACATTTTTCAATACTTCAATTTTGTCTTTTCCTTTTACGGCATAGTAAATACCGCCAGATTTAATCGATTCGCTTAAAAGATTATTCTGGTTATCACTGGGCTCGGAATTATCCAGAAGTTCATCGGGGACCTGAAGTTTTTTCATCATAGCCCATTCGAGAACGTCGTCCCGATTAAACAAAAAGCTGTCCCCGTCCCGTTGCGCTTTGAGTTCGCCCTTGCGAACCCACCCCGCGATGGTCCTCTCAGTAGTTTTAAAAATTTTCGCTAAATCTTTAACAGTAAATTGCATATTGGTAAATCTATCGGATTCTTCTCTCCCTTTGGGTGTCGGAAGTCCAAAGGCAACCGAATTCAGAAATT
>Ga0078972_1000603_pt1 | contig 147490 bp, 118 predicted proteins | sample YelNatPaOPGAMG01_FD_67568 | JGI IMG/M metagenome (GOLD analysis project Ga0078972, IMG submission 67568) | Hot spring thermophilic microbial communities from Obsidian Pool, Yellowstone National Park, USA - OP-RAMG-01 (SPADES assembly) (version 2) | ecosystem: Environmental > Aquatic > Thermal... | reverse complement strand
TACCTGAATGTTGTTTTTTATGCTCTCTTCATCCCATTTTCGGACGGATGTTTTCAATTCAATAATAGTATCAGGTTCAATAACCAAATCAAAAAATCCCATAATATTCACAGGAACAATTACTTCACCAGTTGAAGGGTCAATTATTGGCACCTGAAAGGGGACTTCAGCACCTCTCACTTTCCAGTTAACTGCTTCTTCATGAATCTGTTTGAGCAGTGCAACTCCTTTGCTCAAAAGTTCCTCCTCGCTTTCACCGTTAAAAACGATTTTGTCGCATTTCTGTGCTTCCCAGTCCGCTCGAAAAACCGATAGTAACTTTCCAGCATTTATTTCGTTTCTATTCATTTTAGCTTCTCCGAGGTATGCAACTGCTGAGTGAAGTGCTGAACCAAAGGCAACTGCGGCTGATTTGAAGGGTGGTTCAATGCAATCAATGTATCTGAAACTATACTTTCTTGGACATTGAAGGTAGAGTGATATTTGACTGCTACTTAAGTGTTCCATGACTAACCCTCCTTTTCCTGCTTTCTTGCAGAATCAATCTTCCCTTTCCATTTTTCAATAAGGGAAGATGCTTGCGACTTTGTTATTTCCTTAATATCCTTGACCTGCAGACTTTCCAGAATTGCTCTTTTTGCATTCTCAACTCCTTCAATACCCATCTCAGAAAGAAGCCTGAAAAGGTATCGACGCTGTGCGTCAGTCATCTTCTCCTCAGGTTGCTCAGGAACATTCTGATTTCCATTCAGTCCCATCTCTGCAGTTCCAAGAATTTTTTCGTTATCATCAACGATTGTTATTTGAAGTTTCATGATTTTCTTCTTACCGCTTCAAGTAACTCACTGCGATTTACCCTGCAGGCAAGCACAGGCTTTCCTGGAATCACTGAGTTCGTATTTGGAAAATCACAATCAACTTTTCGCACAATTATTCTGGTTCCATTTGATTTGAAAATGATATGGTCTTTGCTTTCTCGAACCTCAATTCTATCTCTACAATCCTCAGCAAGAAGGAAGAGAGTTTGAATAGCGGATTTTCGGATTATAAACGAACTTTCTTTAGTTACATTTGTCTCGGGAGTTTCTACAATGATTAGCCTATGTCCGTCTGTAGCTTCAAAGCGGGAAACAGTGGTCGTTTTAAGAACAGCATTTATCCCATTTATGTATTGCCTCATTTCATCGTCTGATACAAATTGAGCACATCTTTTTAGCATTTCCAGAAATTTTTTGGGGTCAATAGAGAATACTGGTTCAGCATCGTTTAGGTCAGGAATTACAGGAAATTCATTTGCAGGAGTTGTTTTCAACACGAATGTTCCACCTTCACTGAAAATCTTTGTTTTTCCTTCACTTCCAGAACCAGAAGCATCAGAGATTAACTCAATCCCTATTTCAGTGCTTTTTACACTTTTTAGACCACTGAGAAGGTCTTTCAAACTTATGCAGAATTCACCTTCAAATTCACAGGGCAGTGTAGCAATACACGAAACAGTGAGGTTTGTGGCTGAAATTTCCAGGTTTTTGCCATCACCTTTAAATTTAACACATCCGAGGATTGGAAGTGTTTTTAGAATATATTCAAAAATTCTCTACGCAATAAATGGACGAGGGTTTTTAACTCCCATGGAATAAATATAATTGGGGCTTGACCATGCCTTAAAAAGGCAATTTGGCGTTTAGAAGATTTTTACTGCAACCAGATGCATCTTTACCACTCCGGATTTTTATGCCTTCATATTAACACAGTTTACAAAAACATGTTTTTCCCGTCGTAAATCTATAATGTAAACACTAAGTTTACAAAGTCGTATTTTTTTCCACATTCTCCGACGAGAAAACCCCTCTACTTTCTTGGTGAATGCAATCCCAGTTTAAATCCTCTTGTCGTGGTCGATCTTTTCCTCTCAGGTAATTATCCATTACCCTTTATAACAGCAAGTAAGTAATCAAAGATTTTTTGCATTGAAATAAGTTCATTAATAATCCCGAGCACAAATTTTTTTACAATCTTTTAAAATGTTTAAAAAAATGCTATTAAAAATTAAAAAGGATGCGTCAAAAAGCTATTATAATCTATGGTCGTAAACAAGGAATCTGTATGGCAAACAAAAGAATAGTATCGGGAATAAGATTTTAAATATGAGAATCTTACTTGATACTAATATTCTCATTCTTAGAGAGGATAACAAGATAATTCCTCAAGAAATTCAAACTCTGTTAAAGATATTGGAAAAAATAAAAGCCGAAATTCTCATACACCCCATGTCTGTTCGGGAATTAGAGAAAGATAAAAAGGAAAATAGAAGGGAAATCATTCTTTCAAAAATAAAATTATATCAGCAATTAGAATCACCTCCAGAATTTTTAGAAGATAAAATTTTTAGAAGCAAAATAACCGAAGGAAATGAGCATGAAAAAATAGATAATAACATTTTATATGCTGTTTATAAGGATGCAGTTGACTTCCTAATAACTGAGGACAAAGGAATTCATAAGAAAGGTTCTAATATTGGGATTAAAGAGCGCGTTCTTTTAATTGATGATGCACTCCAAATGTTCGAAAAAACAACTACAGTATCCAAACCAGTATTTCCTCCCGCACTTAAAGAGATTGAAGTATGTAATCTGAATCGTTCTGACCCTATATTTGACAAATTAAAGCAAAATTATCCTGAATTTAGCGAATGGATTTCGAGAATAAGTAGGGAGGGGCGTAAATGCTGGGTGAATTATAAAACTGATAAAAGTATTGGAGCATTGTTGATTTATAAAATCGAAGATGAACCAATAGAGGGGACTCCACCACTCCCGAAGAAAAAACGATTTAAAATATCGACTTTTGTGGTAGGAAATGTTGGACAAAAAATAGGTGAGTTATTTATTAAGCTTTCTATTGATTATTGCGTAAAAAATGATTTAACAGAAATATATTTAACCCATTTTCAAGAACCTGATGATAGATTGGAACAACTAATAACAGAATATGGTTTCAAAAAAGTCAGTGTAAGTAAGCGTGGAGAAAATATATTTCTCAAAAGATTGTTAGCAACTCCTTCAGAAATAAAAGGGTACTCACCAATTCAAATATTAAAAGAGTTTTATCCGAGTTTCTACGACGGTTCACAGGTTAAAAAGTATGTAATTCCAATTCGTTCTGATTATTTTGACCAACTATTCACGGATTACACTCCAAGACAAATAGAAATAAAAGAAAGCTCTGATAAGTTTATTGTAGAAGGTAATACTATTAAAAAGGCATATTTGACTCATTCAAAAATTACAAAATTACAACAGGGTGACATCCTGCTTTTTTACAGGTCTAAAAGGGGGTCAGAAATAACTTCAATTGGAGTTGTAGAATCCATCCATACGAGATTAACTAATCCAGATGAAATAATTAAAATAGTTGGTAAGAGAACAGTTTATTCTGTTGATGGAATAAGGAAAATTGCAAGGAAGCCAACTACCGTAATTTTGTTCTACCATGTTTTCCACTTACCCAATCCGATAACATATCAAAACTTGAAAGAGATGGGAGTTCTCTCCGGACCTCCCCAGTCAATTTGTGAGGTAGGAGATAAAGGATACCAGAAAATAATAAGGAGGAGTGGCATAGATGAACATTTTACTATCCATTAAACCAAAATATGCCTATGCCATATTTAATGGTGAGAAGGAATACGAATTTCGAAAAACTATATTTAGGAACAGAAACATCAAGAAAGTATATCTCTATGCTTCTAAGCCTATTAGAAAAATAGCAGGGGTTTTTACAATAGCCGAAATTATTGAAGACAATCCGAAGAGAATCTGGGAGAAATGTTGGAGTAAATCTGGAATTAATAAAGAAAAATTTTTCAATTATTTTAAAGGGTGTAAAAAAGGATACGCAATAAAAATAAGTGAACTTCAAATTCTTGAGAATCCAATTGACCCTAAAACATTAAAGTCAGATTTTGTACCTCCCCAATCATTCTGTTATTTCGACATTGATATTCCATCTAATCTGAAAGTGCATAAATGATTCTTCCTCAGTATGGCTTTAGAGTATTTACTGATAACTGGGGAAAATTTTATTATACAGGAATAAAAATTTATCTAATAGATTTCTTTTAAATTCTTTGTTTTAAGTATCAGATTATATTCTGTAGATGAGGGGGAAATTACTCACTTCGAAAGAGTACCAAAGATGATTGGTGCAATAAAATATCAATTCTTAATATTCTGAAGAGTCTATCATGACTGAGTTCAAAAATTGTCCAATTTTGTCCTTGCTCCCTTGCTTATCTTTTTGGGGTTGAGTATATATTTCTGTTGGCAAAGAGAAAATTTGAAATGGTGGGGCAATAAGAAGGTCTTTGAAAACTTAGCACCGGTGTCATCAGGGAAGTTGGATGCCTGCCTTTCTAAACTTTTAAATAACAGAAAGGAGGCATAAACCATGGGAGTATTTTATAGAAACAATAACTGGTGGATTGATTATTATTTAGACATCGCAATCCTACACTACCTTTAATGGATTTTAGAAAGCCCTTTAATAAAGTATTGAAAAAAGCGGGTATTGAAAATTTTCGTTTCCATGACCTTCGACACACAGCTGCTTCATGGATGGTAATGAAGGGGCTTGACTTGTATAGAGTTCAGCATATACTTGGTCATAAAGATTCGAGGATGACTCAAAGGTATTCGCATCTTTCACCTTTTTATTTGAAGGAGGCTGTGGAAATAATAGACACTATTGGACACTATTTGGACACCGGAGCCAAAATGAGTGATGTTTCTGGGTATTGAAAAATTTAGGTTTTTCCAATACTTGCGCCCGTAGCTCAACTGGATAGAGCGTCAGACTACGGATCTGAATGCTGGGGGTTCAAATCCCTCCGGGCGCACAAATTTATTTTTTCTTTCAAACTCCTGAGGGTTTTATCATCGGGTGAGGAATATACTAAAAATTAAACAAAACAAGTTAGTTTTGACTTTTTCCTTTGCTATTTTGTTGCTGTTTTTTCTTTTTTTCGTAGGGAAAACCCCCCTGCAAAGAATATTGATAATGTTTTTAACCGGGGAAACTTTAAAGGAAGTGACTATTCCAGAAGGTTTAAACCGTTTTCAGATAGCAAAACGATTGGAAAAAATCGGTATTACAAAAAGTGACTATTTCCTTGCAGTCACGGAGGATTCAAAACTTCTTGAAAAGGCAGGTATCAAATCATCTACAGCAGAGGGTTACCTTTTCCCTGATACATATTATTTTTATTCAGGAGTTTCTCCCTTCGTGATAATGAAAAAAATGGCAGGTAACTTTCGTAAGAAATTCTTAAATTTTGACAGAAAATACCCTGGATGGAGAAAAAAATATGAATCTATATCAGATAATCCTGAATATGCTGTTTTAATTCTCGCATCCATCGTCCAGAAAGAAACTTCAAAAAAAGATGAAGCAAGGATAATAGCGGGGATTTTTTTAAAGAGGCTTACAGATAACGGTTTTACTCCACATGTACTTCAATCAGACCCTACTGCATTATATGGTTGCCTTGTTCAGGTTCCTCCTCCACCTGCTTGCACCAATTATGATGGAAAACTATCAATCCTTCTGCGGGACCGTGACAATTTTTACAATACATATATTTACCCGGGACTTCCGCCAGGACCTATATGCAATCCAGGTGAAGTGGCCCTTGATGCAGCCTTCAACCCAGCTTCTACTCCTTATTTCTATTTTGTTGCAAAAGGTGATGGAACACATCAGTTTTCCTCCACCCTTGAAGAGCATAAGAAGGCAATAGAAACTAACAGACAGTGAAAAAATTTCTTTAAAATACAAAACCGGTAATGGAGCAACTACCTCCTGAAACATAGTAGGTATCTGGTTTAAAAATCCTTTCCCTCGATATTGTTACACTACCTTTCATTGGGATTTCCATACCATCTATTGTTACAATGAAATAAACTCTCTCTCCGTGTGGTGGAATTTCTTCTTCACTTTCACTGCAGGACCACTTTTGCAAATAGATGACCCCTTTCCCAACTGGTTCAACTTCTCCTTTCATGGAGCAATGAGTAGGAGTTATTTTGATATTGACAGGACTTGCCACGGGCATTGAATTTTCTCCCGCAGGAAATACATAAACTTCAACATCAGGGCTGAATTCAGGTGAATAGATTGATAGATTTGTCACGACTATTGTTTTTTCAACTTGCACGGTAGCGTCTCTTTCACCTCTCGCTATTCGTATTGCTTTTTTAGCATTGGGTATTCCAAAGGATAAAACTGATGAATTTGTAGTATCAGAATTATTGATATTATTATTAAAATTTAGTGAAGAAAAAATCAGTGCAGACTTGATTTCTTCAGCTGACAACTCAGGAGAAATTTCAAGAAGAAGGGCTGAAAGCCCGCTTATCATTGCAGCTGAACTGCTTGTTCCACGAGAAAAAACATACTTTCCATTCTGAATTGTCATTGAATTTAAGTCAGCTCCGCTTAGAATTGAATCTTCTAATTGCAAATCTGTGCTTTTCGAAAGAGCAGCTACAATCCATTCGCCGGGTGCAAGGATTTCTGGTTTTATGGCACCACTTCGTGAAGGACCTCTTGAATTAAAACCAGAGGGAAAACCTATTTCAGATGAACCCCCTGCTTCATAAAGGGTTCCATCGTCCTTTACCCATTTCGTTCTTGCGGTTATTGAACCAGCTGCTATAACCTCTTTGCCTGTTGCAGGTAAATCAACTGTGCCTTCCTCAACCACATTTTCCCCTTCCAAATAAACTCCCCCTATTGGTCCTGTTTTAGCGTCTATCTGTGCAAGGTAGATGTCAACTGCACCTTCTCCCCTTGCCTTAATTTTATAATAACCGGGTGCAATCCCGCCACTACTATCAGGGTCACCGGTTAGACTCAATATTGCTTCCCAATCCCCGTTCCATGGGTCCTGTCCTGAAGGAGAGTTAGAAATGGTTACCCATGTTCCACTTATTATCTCTTCTACAGTGTTTCCTGCCCTGGCACTCAGGACACTTCCATCCGGGCACTCGATAGAAATCGTCGAATCGTTGCTTCCCTTTTTATTCCGCATCCAGATATCTAAAACTATTCTTGAAACACCTCCGCTAATCCGCGGAGAGTTTGAGGGAACAAAAAGTTTCAGGCTTTTTTCTTCCCCTTTTCTGAGGTCCAGCATTGCATGAATTTTTTTCCCGCCTCGATTTCCCCCGGATGCCACAACAACTCTTCCTTCAGGCTTTTCCTTGATTTTGTCTGCTATTTTTCTTTCAATTTCGCTTGTTCCGTCGTGTCCTCCCATCTGCCCTCCAAGACTTAGATTCACCACGCATGGCATATTATAAAAATCGCATACAGAAAATACAAAATCCATCCCCTGCATAACATCGTAATCTTCGAATCTTGTTCCTTCCCTTCTAATCGCTTTTACAATGACAAGCCATGCATCAGGGGCAATGCCTGTATATTTTCCGTCAGGGTCTTTCCCCGCAATAATTGAAGCAACATGAGTTCCATGCCCGACAACATCTGTGCTTTCAATGATTACAGGGGGTTCTTTTCCAGTGCGAATTGCTTCAATAGCATCATCAACTTCGTTTTTTCCATATATTCTGTAAATTCCATGTTCGATTTCGGGATGGTTATCTGGCTGTAATGCGGGAAGCATGTAATCGAGAATGTAAAGAATTCTTGAACCGTTTGAAGTTTCGTAAAAATCCTCCCTCGTCCAGTCAATTCCTGTGTCAATTACCCCAACTATCACCCCTTTTCCTGTAACTCCAGCAGATTCTCTAAAATTCTGGTCGACTCCTAACCATTGGGGACTCTGGTCTAATGATGCAAACATCGGGGTGGATGCTCTGATTGTTTGTTTTTCATCTTCGTAGAGAAAGAAAGGGTGATTTTTTGAAATGGCAGATAGAACCTTCGGGTTTTTTATGAGAAGTTCTGCTGCAAAAGGTGATTTTTTTTCATTTGCTTTTGATTTTTTTTGATGACTGTATTCACATCCCTCACTATACGCGAAAAGGAAAATTGAAAATAAAATTGCCGTTCTTTTTATCTTTGGTGGATTTAAAAAAGAAACCATAGGTTATTGCATTAATATGCTTTTAATATGCTTTCCATCGAAGTTCCTTTCTGTGCTTATTTTTCTTGTAGAAATCGACGAGAACGGGGAGGTAATCAAGAAGATGCGGAACCTCAATTCCGGTTCCTTTTAGGGCATTCTGTGTGTTTGTTGAATCGAAATGGCATTTGTGGTTGAAATACTCCAGAACCTCTCTTGGAACCCCTAACATTTTTCTTATGGCAGAAAGACGAAGAGGTAAATCCATCACAAGTGGCGGAATTTTGAGGAAAGGTCCTTTAGCTCCTAAAAGCCTTATTATTTCTGCGTAAAGAGTTTTTGCAAGAACTGGATTCGGGTCTGCCAGCTGATAGGTTTTTCCGGTTGTTCCTTCCTTTTTCCATATTGATACAACTGCTTTCACAACATAATCTATGGGGACAAGGTTAACTTCGGCATCAGATTCGCCAAGGTAGGGAAGAGGTATACGGAGAATCTTAAGCGCATCAATTAATATCATGCCAAAGTATGGACCATCAAACTTGTTAATTTCACCTGTTTTTGAATGCCCAACAACTATTCCCGGTCTTATTATAATTGTCGGTATCTCTTTCATTGATTTCCTGACGATTACTTCAGCCTCAAATTTCGTGGCTTCGTAATGATTTTTAAATCCTTGTCCCATTTCCAGTTCATCTTCATAGATGGTTCCAGTTCTTTTTCCTGCTACATAGCATGTTGAAAAATAGACAAATGCTCGAAGATTCTTTATAGATTTGCACAGCAGGGTCATATTTTCAGTGCCGGTAACATTCACCTTTCTTGCTATTTGTTCAGGAACAGCAAGGTCGTAGATAGCAGCAAGGTGAAAAACATCTGTTACTTTATTTAAAAGTTCTTCATACTTTTTATCGCTCAAACCCAACATAGGAAGTGAAATATCACCCGCCAGAACTTCAATTTCAGTGCTTTGCTCCTTTTGTTTTTTTATTTTTGCAGTTTGTTCTATTGCTTCCGATAGGAACTTACTCTGAACGAGAAGGATGAAATGATTTGCGGGATTATCTTCAATCAGTTCATTCAAAAGAAACCTTCCAATAAATCCAGGAAATCCCGTAAAAAATATTGTTCGTTCTGACATTTTAACCCTCCTGTTTGCGTTTAATAAATTTTAAAATTTAACATGAAAATAGCATATAAACCACTGGAAATGCAAAATTTTACCTTTCCTCATCCGACAGTTGCTAACATGACTCCTTCTTTGACTCTGGAAAGGAACCAATCCTGATTTTTATACTCACTTAAATAGAAAAAAATTAGGAAATTATGAAACTTATAATAGTAAAATTCGTTAAATAATGGTGAGGATAAGAAATTAGAAATGAAAATATTGGAATTAAATAGCAAATTCGGTAAATTTTATTTGTGCCTGATTTACTGGAAAATTATTCTGATAACGAACTTTACCAGTTATTCCTCGAGGGAAATAAAGAAGCCATGCAGGTTATAGTTAAAAGAAACAGCCCCAGGCTTTTTAATTTCATTTACAGGATGATTCCTGATAGACCGGTGTGCGAGGAGTTTGTGCAGGAAGTTTTTCTGAAACTTGTAAGAGCAAAACCTGATTTTTCAGGAGGGACAAAGGTTTCGACCTATCTTTTTTATGTAGCGAGAAATCTTGCAATAGATGAGATACGCAGACGCAAGTTAAGACATAATATTTCAATTAATGGGAACAGGGAAGAAGAAGACCAGCGAACAATGCTTGAAAAGATTCCTGACAGGAGATGGGAACCGGATTCGGGTGCTACAAGGAGTGAATTGAAACGAAGGGTGGAAGAGTGCCTCTCATCTCTACCTGAAGAGCAAAGAGAGGTTTTTATACTGCGGGAAGTGGAAGGGCTTGAATTTTCGAAGATTGCTGAGATTTTAGGATGCAATGAGAATACAGTAAAAAGCAGGATGAGGTACGCTCTTGAAAAGCTTCGGGAGGGTTTAAAGGATTTTTTGTGAGTTTTTTACCGTTTTTATGAGCTGGATGAATAAAGATGAACGAAATAAATAAAAAGGCTCGACAATGCTCAGAACTGAGGGATTATGCTATTGATATTGTTTGCGGTGATGAGAATACTCTGGTCCCTGACGAGGTTCTTGAGCATTTTAAAACATGCAGGGAGTGTTCTGCTTATCTTGAAGGACTTCGTTCAACTATTACTCTCCTTCGAAAAGTCGATTTAAAAATCTCCCCGCCACCTCATCTTGTTTCAAATATTATTTCTGCAATCGAGAAGGAAGAAAAAAAGGCATGGAACAGGGAATGGTTAGTGAGATTAGTGGAGTCATGGGAGAAAGGATGGAGTGATTTCTGGAAGTCTTTTAAACCTGTTCTTTTCCATCCCGCTTTTGCTTCTGTTACGGTTCTTGTGCTCGTAGCAGGTTTTGTCTTTTTATTAAAAGATTACTTTCCGCATAAAGAAAAGCCACTTAGGGAAGAAGTAAAGACTATTGCAGTTCCTCCTCAATTACCATCTCCACTGCCCCCTTCTACATTGTCAGCAAAGAAGGAAGTTTCAGAGGAGGAAACGAGAAAAACTCAGGAACTGCCACTGTCAAAAATGGAGCAGGAAGTTAAGGCGATGGAAAGTCAGGCGATGAAGACGGAGAAAAAAATTAGTTCTGGAAAAAGGAAGGCAAGAACATCTCTAAGGGGTGCAGAAAGAGCGCTTGATCTTATTTCTGAGCCGTCAATGATGGGAGTTGATGAAGCAATGAAAAAGACAGGTCCTCCATCAACTCCGTCAAAGAGTATTGAATCACCCGATTTCAAGAACAAACCATTAGGTGGGGGCAAAACTGCCGAAGTTGTTTCTGAAGATTTGGTGGTAAAAGAGAAGAAAAAAGGCGAATCCGCACCGGGAGCTATCGCAGAGCAAGGAGTACCGCAGATTCCTTCTTCAATAGATTCTTTGAAAAGCGCTGCACCTGAAACAGAGGCGGTAGAAGGGAAGTCTCTTCAGAAACATGCTGGTTATGACCCTTATGATGATGCAAAGAAAGCATTTTCAGATGGTGATTTTGATAAAGCAATTTCGATTCTTTCATCCATTATAAATGGAAGCTTCACATCTAACACCCCTTTGAGTCATGTTTATCACCTGCTTGCAAAATCATGGAAAGGGAAGGGGAAAAACCAGAAAGCTATAATTTATTATGAAAATCTTTTTGCACGATTTCCCTCTTATTCAAATATAGAAGATGCAAAATGGGAAGGTGCTGAAATTTATATTCAAATGGGGGAGAAGGAAAAAGCAATAAAACTTCTCGAATCCCTTTTAAGTTCAAAAAAATATTCGGAAAAAGCAAGGAAAAAAATCGATTCTTTAAAATAGCCGTCTTAAAATATTTACACATGGTTCAAAAAATGGGCTTGATAAATCAAGCCCCTACAATAAATCAAACCCCTACAAAAAATAGTGGATTTTTGCCACTTTTTAATACTGTTGAACCATGCCAATATTTACACAGCCTTTTTCAGAAGAGATGCTCCTCCCCAGACAACTCGATTTCTACCAGATTTTTTGGCAGAGTAGAGATGTTCATCAGCTTTTTCGATGAGGTTTTCAATTGTTGAGGCATCTTCAGGAAAAACTGCAACGCCAAGTGAGCAGGTAACTTTTACTATTTTTGAGTTTTCGACAGGCAGAGAGCGTTTTTCAATATCCTGCCTTATTCTTTCGGCTGCATTTATTGCTCCCTCTCTTCCTGTTTCTTTACACATGATTATAAATTCTTCGCCACCCCACCTCGCAACAAGGTCAACCTGTCTTGCATTGTCTCGAAGGACATCAGCGAACATTTTCAAAACCATATCTCCTGTTGAATGTCCATATGTGTCATTTATAGATTTGAAATGGTCAATATCAGTCATAATTATAGCCATGCTCCTCCCAAAGCGTTTTGCGCTTTTAAATTCCCTACCAAGTGCTTCCATGAAAACTCTTCGGTTGAATAGTCCTGTTAGAGGGTCAGTAGAAGCAGTTTTTTCGAGAATCTGAAGATTTCGTGCGTTTTGAAATGCCACAGCGGTCTGGTCCACTATCGCCTGAAGAATTCTCTTCTTTTCACTTGTAAAAGCTTTTTCCCTTTGCGTGGAAAAAACGACACTCCCTATTGCTTTTTCTCCGGCTACCATTGGTATAATAAGAAGTGACCGCATACCTGTAAGTTTCGTTTTTCGGGTAAAAACTATCTGTGAATGCGGGTCAAATTCCCCTTTCCATGGAAGGGCATGAGCAAGTTTTACAACCTGTGAGACAAGACCTTCATTTTCACCGAAAGTGTATCCTCTTAAATCTTCCGCACCCTTTCCTGTGGCAAAGGCTATCTGGTGCTCCTTTTTAAACGGGTCAAAAGTGACGAGAGCAATAAAGTCAACCTGAATTATTTCTTGAGTCGAGTTAAAGAGGACCTCGGCGACCTGCTCCTCCCTTACAGCATTTCTCAGATGTGATGCCACCATGAAAAGTTTATTTTGTTCATCTCTGGATTTTGCAATTGCAAGGATCGTTCTTTCCGTTTGAACAATCCTCCCAATCTGACCGGCGACAAGCATGATTAATTTTTCTTCATCTTCCGTGAAAGGGTCATGTGTTAATCTATCGGCACAGAGGACACCTCGCGTAATTTCTTCTTCTTTGATTGGAACAATGCAAACTGAACATACAGGTTCATGAGTTTCATAATATGGAATTTGTCTTTGTAAGGGCTGGACCTGACAGAAATTTACTGGAGTGCCATGTTTTAGAACAATTCCTGTAATTCCGTATTCTGCAGGAATGTTCCCTCTGCGTAAATTTTCGGATATTGTGGAACCTTCCATTAGTTTTAAATTTTTGCCATCAGGTTCGAGCCATAATACCAGGCATGAATGAAGCCGGAGTCCTTTTCGAAGAGTTTCAAGTAAAATAAAAATATTTCCTCTTGTTTCTTCGATTGCAGAATAGATTGATAGAATTCTTGCTTTCTTTTCTTCCTTTACACTTTGAAGAGGTTCTCCAGATGGCATTGAAATGAAACGAAAAGCACGAGCAGTTTCAGTGAGGTTTTGATAGTATGATTCCATAGCTTTTTTAGCAGATAACCTTAATTTTTTTATTTCGAAACGAAGGAAAAGCATCCCGAAAGAGCCAAAAAGAATGATAAATATGGTAAAAGTTATAGCGGAGATTACTTCCGTTTGATTAAATTTACTACCTGCAGCCTCAAGCCATCTGAGAAGTATGGAAAAAATTCCGGTTTGAGCAATTGTAAAAATACCTGAGAATGTTCCTGCATAGAGCATGATAAAGTATATTAAAGGAGAAAAAACCTGGTTTGCCTGGGTTAACTCCTTTCCTACCATGATTAGTGAAGTTGTGATAAGCAAGATGCGAAATTCCTTGAAGCCCAATTCCTTACCATCTCCCTTTTGGGAATGAATGGTTACAAATTCGACAATAAGCAGGAGAACAGAAAGAATTACAAAAATCAAAGATGTGATGAAAGTTCTTCCTGAAATATTATTTTGATTGCCTGAAATAAAAACTATGCACCCTGCGCAACCTGCAAGAAAAAAAGGTGCAAAATTTTGAATTATAAATTTCCCAACTTGCCTCATAGATTTTTTACTGCTTATAAAAAACTTACCCCATTTCTGTCCTTTTTATCAAATTTTTGAAGATTTTTTTTATGATTTTTTTGAAGATATTGACATTGAATTAAGTTTGTAATAATTGGTAACACGATTTTTAAAAAAAGTATGCATCAAAAATCCACATTTAATTTCATTTTACCTTTTATGCTGTGTATGTTTTCAGGAATTTTTACGGCATACGGACAGGTTAAAGAAGAAAATTATGTTTCGGTTGTGAGGGATGAAAAACAGAAAAAATCCGCATCGGAAACTAAGATAAAGAGGGAGGTTTTACAATCCTTTCCTCATAAAAATACGGAGGAGATATTAAGGCTCGTTCCAGGACTTTTAGTGGTTCAGCATGGAGCAGAAGGGAAAGGTCATCAGTTCTTTTTGCGCGGTTTTGATGCAGTGCATGGAGCTGATATTGAAGCAACCATGAATGGGGTGCCACTAAACGATGTATCGAATGTTCATGGTCAGGGTTATCTTGACCTCTATTTTATAATTCCTGAAACAATAAACTCTATAACGGTTTTAAAAGGTCCTTTTTTCCTTTCTCAATCTGATTTTGCTACCGCTGGTAGTATTGATTTTGAAATAGGGATTCCTCCCTCTCGAACTGAATCCCAGATAATATTTGAATCGGGGTATCCTTTAAGAAACCGTGTCGCATTCATAAAGCCTCTAACCGGGTTGAAAAATAGTTTTTTTGCCAGCGAATATGTCACCAGCGAGGGATTTGGTCAAAATAGATGGTCAAACAGGGTTTCTTCTATCGCAAAAATTAACAAGAGATTATTTTCTGGAGAAATTGAAATTATTGGGGTTATTTATAGTGCAAGATTCGGTTCCCCAACTGCGCTTCGTTATGAAGATTATATTTCCGGGAAGATGGGGTTTTACGATTCATATACAAACCTTACTGATGGTCATAGTGATAGAGCCCTTGTTTCTTTATCAGATAAACTCGATTATGGTAACGGAATATTAAAAGTCAATTTATTTTCAGGTTATCGCGGTTTTGAAGTTGAAGATGATTATACAGGTTATCTTTATTACCCTGAACATGGTGATTTTAGAAGGCAGAACCATGATGCCCTTGACTGTGGTTTTGGGTTTTCTCTCAATCACAAATTTGAAAGATTGGGGAAAAAACTTGAATTAATTATTTTAGGAAAATGGAGAGGGGACTGGATCAACCAGACGGAATCGAGATTTGACCCGGTTAGTGGTAAGGCATGGATGTGGAGCAGAAATGCAGCAGGGGGAATCCACAATCTTGGTCTGGCTATTGGAGGCAGATGGTTTGCTCGGCGATGGATGATTGTTGAAGGTGGGTTGAGAGGTGATTTCTTTTTTATGTTCCTTGAAAATCGTCTCGATGAAAATCGCCATTACCAGAAATTTTTGTGGACTCCATCTCCTAAAATAGCATTTATATTTCCAATTTTACCTTCGATTACTCTTTTTCTTTCTTATGGAAGAGGATTAAGGTCCCCGGAATTACGAAGTATAATGGTTCGTGACCTTTCGAATGAAGATGTTGAACTCCAGCAATATCGAGGAGGGGAACCTACGATTACAAATTCGGATTCTATAGAAACTGGAATTGAATACTCATTTTCTCGCTATTTTCGAGTAAATGTTTCCTTTTTTGGAACATTCATCTCTAACGAAACTGTATATGACCATGTTTCCAATACAAATTTACTTCTCAATTCCACAAGAAGACTTGGTGGAGAAATGAATTTAATCGCAACTCCTTTTCGATGGCTTGTAATTCAAGGGAGCATTTGTGGTGTTGATGCAAGATTCGTTGAATCTCAAAACAGGATTCCAGGAGCCCCATGGCTTATAACAGCATTAATGGGCACAATTCTATATCCTGAGGGATTTGAATTAGGAATAAGTGGTTTTTACATTCCTCCAAGACCTCTTGCCCATGGGGCAGAAGGAATGAGCGAATTGATGTTAAACCTTAGTGCCTCTTACAAATGGAAATTTTTAAAATTTGGGGTTCAAATTCAGAATCTGCTTAATAGAAAAATTTGCGAAGGTCAGTATCACTACGCTTCCTGGTTTGACTTAAGCGAGCCAAGAAGTTCAATTCCTGTTATACACTGCTGTGCAGGAGAACCATTGAGTTTCAGAGGGGGGATAACATTTTTTATTTAAACTTTTTATTTAGAAGGAGGAAAGAACATGAAAAAAATAACAAACAAAAAATCAGTATTAACAGCAGTTTTCATTTCCCTTATCCTGACTTTGACAGGATGCGGTGATGAAGCAAAGGAAGCAAATAAAGTCATACTTCCAGTAGTTTCTGATGGTTCTGGTATGAGTGCTTTTAAAACTGCTCAGGGTTATGATGTGGAAATTCAGTTGCTGAAAATAGCAGTTCAGGATTTTGAATTCACGATAAAAGGAGAGACTCATACTGGAATGCTCGAAAAACTTGAAAGGATAATTTTTCCAAAGGCATATGCTCACCCAGGTCATCTTGCTGGTGGAGAGGTGACAGGGGAACTTCCGGGTAATTTTATTTTGGAACCAACTCATGGTGAGGATGTTTCCCTTGGAGATGGAACACTTCTCGAAGGAGAATATCATGGTATGAATTTTACTTTCAGAAAAGCATCTGCTGAAGATAAAAGTGATGCACAAGACCCCATCCAGGGGCATACAATTCATGTAAAAGGGATATCTATGAAGGGTGATGTGAGACTAAATTTTGATGCTCTGATTGATATAGATGAAAATACTAAGATGGTAGGGGCACCATTTACTCTTAATCTTACTGCAAAGGATTCAGACTGGGTGCTTGAAGTGAAAGTGCTTCCGATGGACCCAAGTACAGAAGGTGATACATTATTTGATGGAATAGATTTTGAATCTCTCGATGATGACCATGATGGAAATATCCAGATACTACCAGGCAGTGACGCACACAACATTTTGAAAAGGAGGTTTCAGGTTCATGACCATTACTGGGTTGAGCCAAGAAGAAAGTAATGACTTTTTTCGTATTGAATTGGTGTAAAAAATTTAAAAAAACAAATAAAGGAGTAAGTCATGACAAAAATAAAAGGAATAAAAAATGAAATTTTCGCAGTAATTGTAGTTTTATTATTAAACTGTTTTTCATGCGGCGGTGGAGAAGAGGGGGAGGGGACCTTATCGGTGGAAATCTGGGGAGAAGAATATATTGAAAAAGGAATTCCTGCAGAGGTTTTTTCGGACAGATGGAGTATAACATTTGATAAGTTCCTGATTGTTGTAGGTGAAATTAAATCTGCTCGAGGAGAAAATGCTCCGGATATGGTTGCAGATAAATTTAAAGTGTATGACCTTACAAAGCAGGGACCAACGGAGATAGCCATTGCTACTGTTCCTGCTGGTGCTTATGATAATACTTCCTACCGTATTTCGCCTGCGGATAATTCGACAGAAATTGGGAATGCTTCACTTGATGACCTTAATTTAATGAAAAGCAATGGATTTTCGGTTTATATTGAAGGAAGAGCAGAGAAAACGGGGGAGCAAACCAAAAATTTTAAATGGGGCTTTAACACGAATACTCATTATTATAAGTGTCAGTCAACCGCCCGAATTTCAAAAGGTAGTGCAGGTGTAATACAAATTACAATTCATGGTGACCATCTTTTCTTCGATGACCTTTTTTCCTCAGAACCGAATGTGACTTTTGATGTAATTGCAGGTGCTGATTCAAACGGAGACAATGAAATTACTAAAGAAGAGCTGAAATCCTTCAACATCGAATCTCTCCCCAATTATCAGGTTGGTTCAACTGGAATTGATAATTTATGGGATTTTATTTCCTATCTTACAAAAACTCTGGGTCATATAGACGGCGAAGGACACTGCCATTCAGAGTAACCGAAGAAATAACCGCAAGTATTCGGGTAGCAGCGGATAGCAGTTGTATAAAAGAAAAACATGTTTTAGCTGGCGCTCAATTTCACATCTCCTAAATAATCACCAGACAACTTTAACGGAATACTTTGCAATGTTTGGGTCTCCACTTACAAGAGCCGCTTCTTCAACCATCGCCTGGGCAATCAGCATACGGTCAAAAGGGTCTTTATGATGAGAAGGTAAGTTTTCCAATGCCAGCACGTGTGCAAGCGTCACAGGCAATATCTCAATGTTATTAGTTTTTTGCTGAGTTTCAACGATTTCTTTCAAAGGTAGAGCCAATCTGAGTTTGCCTAACTGTATTTTGATTTGCATTTCCCAGAGGCTCACCACACTGAGTAAAAGTTCGTTCTGGCTATTCTGGCATTGTGAATACGCCTGTGAGGAGAGTTTGGTTGGTTCACTATCCCACCAGATAAAGGTATGAGTATCTAAAATTAACTTCATACCTTTCCCGCCCAGAATTCATCAGGTAAAGGCTCATCAAAGTCTGGGCTGGCCTGGATGGCTCCTAAATGCAAGCCCGCCATGCGTGAGGAGATGGGTCCAAGGCGGGCAACAGGAACCGTCCCATCTGTGATAATCCACTCCACGCCGGAAGCAACTTGTGTGAGCAACTCCTGCAATCGGGACTGAGCTTCTTTGACATCAATTCGCTTGGTCAACATACTTTTTTCTCCTTGAAACAACTCACTTTTTGGCATTCTTTAATTTTAGTTTCATTAAATCTAATAATATCATTTATTATAAAAAGTAGAAATTTTAATTGTCAAGCAGAATTTTGTCTTTTGACTTAAGAAATTATCTGCGGTCATCGACTGAAATTACAGTTGCTGACCAGGGACAATACTGGTGAACTGTCCCAAGCCAGTATTCTAAATCAGATTCTACATGGGAAGGGCATCCATCACAAAGTTCAATTGTGACATCCGCCCATGAGGCAGCCATTGGGTCTACATGCCATGACCATTGCGGATCGCAATCAGTTCCCCTAAGAAGTGTCATTACAGGAACTCTTGGTTGAGCACCACTTAGAATGGCAATTGCCTCATCAATGAATGCACTGTTTTGGAACCATTCTGTCATTGTTTCGGTTCCGCAAACCCGCAGTGTAATAAGTGCTCCTCCTGTTCTATCATTGCAAAGTTTCGTTATTTCTTCTGGAGTATCATTTGTATCAGTTAATTCAATAGTTTCAGTTGGTTCGATTTCGATTTCCTGCTCTTCTGTTTTTTCTTGCTCTAAATCAAAATCAGATGTGCTCTCCTCTACTTCTTCTATTGCTGTTCCGAAATCCTCTTCCAAGTTTTCAAGGAACTCATCATTCTGGGTGTCCAAATCCTTTTCACCTCCATTTCCGTTACAACCAAAAGTTAAGAACAAAATTAGAAAAAAGATTACTGACAAAAAGCTTCTCATTTTTGCCCTCTTGCAATTTGTTTATTGTTCATTGTTAATAGAATTTGTAGTAATTTCGAATTGCGGGGGGTCAAGTATAGTTCTCTTGACAGCGCACTTATCTGCCACTTTTACTATAGCAGGAATATATTTTTCAGGAAAATCGGGAGGGAGTTTAATTTCAAATTTAACTTTCTTAAGACGGTGACTTTCAGGGTCGAATTCGTTTGATTGAATGATTGTTATTTTTTCGTAAGGTATTCCACGAGACTGGCAGAAACCGAGCACATAAGCACCAACGCATGTTCCTATAGAAGAAAGAAAAAGGGTAAATGGAGAAGGTGCGGAACTTTCTCCTCCTGATTCGATTTTCTGGTCGGTTTTAATTATATGCCCTTCTACTTCAGCACTTACTTTTTTACCCCCCTCGAAAAAAACTCTTATTTCCATTTGATTTGAACCCTTTAAGGTAGTAGATTTACTATTGCTGGTTAATAAAAAGTTATATTTTTTTGGCATGGTTCAAAAAATTGGGCTTGATAAATCAAGCCCCTACAAAAAATGGTTGATTTTTGCCACTTTTTAATACTTTTTGACCCATGCCATTTTTTTTAAAATTTTATAGTGGCTCCAGCTCCTGCACCATCTTTTGTAATAACTGGATTAATGGTAAGATTCGCTGATTTATTTTCCTTTGGTGGTTTGTTAGTAACATAATACAAAATTATGCCAGTTAATGTTGCAGCAGCAGCAACTCCCCAGGACACATCACAGGCAATTGCAAATGCTCTTCCTTTTGACTTGATGCTATCGAGGTCATCAAGCCACTGCGTTTCAGTTTGCCCCTGCTCAGGACCTTTGTCCTTTTTATCTTCGAAATCCGCTTCCTGATTGAGTGCAAGTATTCCAAAAACTGTTGCTGAAACAATTCCAACACCTGCAATTCCTGCAGCAGCCCATACACCTTTGTTGGTTTTTGGCTGGGGTGGTGGAGGTGGTGGTGGAAGTTCTTTTTGCTCAGCAGGTGGTGTTACTTCTTCTTCCGGATATTCCTCTGCTATGATTTCTGGAGGTGCCGGGGGAGGGGGAGGAGATTGTTCAAGGGTTACACTGAGTTCCTGTTTACCACCGGGAGTAATTTCAAGTGTTTTGCTCTGGGCAACATAACCATCGAGTCTGTATTCAACTGAATGCTGTCCGGGAGCAACATCAACTTCTGCGGGGGTTGTTTTTCCTGTATCCTGTCCGTCTAAAATTATCTTTGCTCCACCTGGCTCGGTTGCCGCAGAAATTTTACCCGGAGTTGCTGAAAGTTTTTCTATTCTCCCTTTTATTTCCTGGATATTTTGTGCGTCCGGTTTTTCATTTGCAAATTTGTTAAGCCATGCAATTGCTTCAGGAATGTTCTGAAGTTTTTCATAGCAATCTGCGATTTTTAGATAAACAAAGGGATTTGGAAGAGTGTTATTTGCTGAGAGAAAATCATCAAGAGCTCCCTGATAGTTTCCTTCGTCAAATTTCTTTTTACCAGAATCAAAAAATTCTTTCGCTACTTTTTTGGGGTCTTTGGGTTTTTCCGCTTTTTCTTTCTTTGCCTTTTTTTCTTCACCTTTTGCTTTTTCTTCTTTTGCTTCACCCTTTGCTTTTTCCTCTTTTGCTTCACCCTTTGCCTTTTCTTCTTTGCCTTCTTCTTTTACTTCTTTTTTAGGCTTCTTTGCTTCTTTTTCCTCTTTTGCCTCTTTCTTTTCCTTCTTCGTTTTTTCCTTCGGTGCAGGTGCAGAAACTGCAGACATCGCGAAGAAAAAAACTGTTACAAATCCGATTGCAGTAATGAACTTTTTCATTTTTTACCTCCTTTTATAAAACTAAAAGTTTAACTGGAGGGAAGCTCCTCCCCCCTGAGTTGTTATTATTGGATTAATAGAAACTTCCTTTTCTTCTCTTGGTCCTACAAAAATTAGTGCAACACCAGTTACAGCTGCTACCGCTGCCACTCCAATTGCTACATCGCAAACAATTGCAAGGGGTCTACCCTGAGATTTTATATCGTCCATTTCTTTCCATATTTCGTCCGAAGGGTTCTGCTCATACTGTGATTTTTTGTCTTCAAAATCATTGGATTTTTTAAGAGCAATTCCACCTGATATTGCGGCAGTAACTGCTGCGGCTCCTGCCACTCCAAATGCTATATAATGAGGCAAACCCATTGCAATTTTTATCTTATGCTTCTTTTCTTCTTTTACCTCTTTAACAACCTTTTCTACCTCTTTTTCTTCCGCTACTTTTATTGGAGTTGCACTCTGAAGGGTTGCCTGAACCTCTACTTCTCCACAGATGGGGACTGTGAATGCTTTTGTTTCCATTATGTAACCGTCTTTATTTAATGCCAGAGCATGGTCACCACCTTTAAGTTCTATTGTTGCAGGTGTTTTTAATTCAAGTACTTCCCCATCCACAGTTATTGATGCACCATCAGGTTCGGATTTAATTGTTACTTTTCCTTTTCTTGCTTCAAGTTCTGCTATCTTTTCCTTTATTTCGGGAATGTTACCTGCATCCGGTTTTTCCTTCATGTACTTTAAATAATAATCACGGGCCTCCAGACACTTACCTAATTTGTCGTAGGAGTGGGCTATGCTTATGTAAACAAAAGGATTTGGCACATAGTTGTATGCAGACAGGAAGGAATCAAGGGCTTTTTGATAATCACCTTTCTCATAATATTCCTTGCCTTCTGCATATGCTTTTTTAGCAAGTTCTTTTGGATCAGTTGGCGCCTGAGGTGCCTGCTGTGCCTGAGGTTGTGCTTGTTTTTCTTCCTTTTTTGAAGCTTTTTCTTTTCCCTTTTCTTTTTTACCTGTTTCAGTTCCTTTTTCTACATTGGTCTTCTTTTCTGATTTTACTTTTGCTTTTTTAGTTTCTGCCTGAACGTTTGAAATAAGGAAAAATGTGAAAATCAGAATAATTGATAAAAACAGTTTGTTCATTTTTTTAACTCCACTTCTATATATATTTTAAGCACTCATGGGCAATTTTGCCCACCCCCGAGAATGAAAATTATAGTTTATAAATTCCTGCTTCCGCAGAAATGACTTCTTATCCTCATGGAAGTAGAAATCTAAATGACCTTCCTCTATCATTCCCGCGAAGGCAGGAATCCATAATTGTTTCTTTATTATTTTCATGGTAAAAATACAACTAATAACGCACATAAAAACAAACTGGTATAACTTATCCTAAAATTAATTTTTTAAATCCTGTAAAGTAATATTTCAATAATAAAGCATAATTAACCTGTCAATACTTTATTGCAAAAATAATTTTTGCAATGGAAGTTGCAATATTAACTTTATTAAGTTATTTAAAGCCTATTAATATTGGTTAGGCGTGGTTCAAGGTTTAAAGTTCGAAGTTAAAAAAATATATGATGAATCATTGCCAAAAGGGCAATAGTCCATTTTGGTAGGGGTGTGATTTATCCCATCCGAATCGGAAGCAGGAGGTGGTGGAGAGGTGTTGCGGTTCGCGGTGGACGGTGAATCATGAGGCACCATTTTTTTGAGCCATGCCAAAACCTTAAACAATTTAGGATTAAAAAAACAAAAAAATAAAACAGTGAAGGGGTAAAAGATGAGTTGTTGTACAAAAAAGTTTTGTATGGGTTTGTGTCTTATTGCTGTTATTATTTTTTACGGGAGAAAAGGGGGGGCTCAGGAAACGGGGGTAGAGGTAATCTCAGAAGGAAAGGTGGAGAGTAAAACTGCCGGGGTGATGGAAAAGGGTACTGCCCCGGAAGGTGTTACAGAAGCAGCTAATAAAGGGGTAAAAGAAAAAGAAAATGTAAGAATCGAATCTAATGGACGGAAAAAAGGAGCATCTTTCGATATTACTCTGAAGGTTGATACTCTCTATACACACATGTCAGATTTAATTGTTTCTGATTTGCCGCAATCAAGACCACCTGAGGAAGTACTTTATTCTAATGAACTTGGTATGAACAACACAGGAGGTGCAAGGTTTAGAATTACGCCAAAGTTTGATTACAGGGAAATAATGCAGATTGTTGCCGAGGGTGATTTTCTCCTTTATCCTTTTGGCGATTCACCGGAGGGAGTGGGTGAAGCGAGCGATTTTAGAACACATACAGGAAACCTGAGTAACTGGAGAACATGGTTTAATCCGAGGCATCTGTATTTTCAATTCAATCTTCCGTTTGGAATTTTAAGGATGGGACAGATGGGTTCCAGCTGGGGGATGGGAATTCTTGCAAATGATGGAAGCACTCCCCCTCCATTTGGGGTGTATTTTGGTGGGGATATTGTCGAGAGAGTTTTGTTTGCAACAAAACCCCTATTAAAAATCGGAAAGGACTGGATAAAAGATTTGACAGTAGCTATTGCTGGTGACCTTGTTTTTGATGACATAACTGCAAAACTTTATGAGGGTGATATTGCATGGCAGGGGGTTTTTGCGCTGAGGTGGCCATGGAAGGAACATCTTGCAGGGTTTTATTTTGTATATAGGAACCAAAAAAGTTCAGATGATAGAACGCTTGAAGTGTATGTTTTTGACGGACATCTTAGACTTTCTGGTATGATTAAAGACACATTGCAACCTTACGCTGAAGGTGAAATAGCCCATGTGATGGGTAAGGCTACTATGGCTCGTTCGGTTCAGCAACTTGGAGGGCATGATGTCCGTCAGTTAGGTGTTGCAGGGAAAGTTGGGCTTAAGTGGCTCTCTTCAATTGATATTTACATGGAAGTTGGTTACTCATCAGGGGATGCTAATACATACGATGGTGTGCTTCGTTCGTTCACAATGGACCCCGGACATAGAATTGGTCTTGTTCTATTTCCGGAAGTCCTGGCATGGCAGTCGGCAAGATGCTCTGAAATTGCAGCAAGTGATGAACTTACAGGTGAAGACAATCCCGGCATAGACTTACTACCAACTAATGGTGGAGTATCTGGAGCATTTTATGTCAATCCTGTCATAACGGTTAGGCCAGTGAAAATTCTTGAGTTTTCTGCGGGGTTAATTTTTGCAAGAACATCCAGTTACTTAATAAGTCCATGGGAACAGAAAAACACAGGTAGTCCAGCAGGTTATTTAGGGGGTAGTGCTTTGAAGAGGAATCTTGGAATTGAAGCGGATCTTGCAGCATGGCTTAAGATACCTTTGAAATACATTAAGGCAAATGCAGGAGTTGAATTTGGTTATTTCTGGCCTGGTGAGTATTTTAGCGACCATTCCGGGAAAAGAATGCCAGATGTATGGCTTATTTCTGGAAGGCTTGCAATTGGTTATGATTAAAATTGTGTAAAGAATTCAAATAAAAACCAAAAAGCAGGGGTAAAGAAATGAAAAAAATAGCTTTTATAACAAAAAAACATTTATTAAAACATATATCAAAGTTTGTCTTTTTTGTTTTAGCACTAACTTTTAGTGGTAAAGGATGCGATGGAGGAAATCTTCCTTCCGGACTTGCTCCAGCGAGGGGAGATGGACCTGTTGTGAGATTTGATTTATACGCAAAGCCGCTACCTGCTGTGCCCCTTCCGAGCGACCTTGCTGCAAGACCTGACCCGAATTCCCCTACCGGTTTGAGACTCAATGCAAGTCAGCATGCTCCAACAGAACTTGAAAGCAATGTGAGAGAACTTCTCGATACTCTCGATGGATGGGGAACTTATTCACCTATAACTTCGAGTTTCGATTGTCCCGGCGACAGAGATGGGATTTGTCTCGACCTTGATACAATAGTCAGGTTGCATCAGGAAGATGGGTATGATTTTACAAATGATGCGATCTATGTGATTAACATTCAAAAATTCATAGATGACCCTGAAACGGGCAAGAAAGTTCCAAATCCATACTTCGGAAAGCCAGTTCCTCTCGATATTGGAGGGGGAAACATCCCTATGTATCTCGATAGGACAGGGCATTATTACCCGTATGACCCGAGATGGAATAGTCCGACAATTCTTTTCGAATCTGTAAATGAAGTTCGAGGTGAAGATGTTGATTGTGATGGGAAACTTGATTCTGACGAAGATATAAATGGTAATGGCAAAATGGATCCTGGTGAGGATGTGGATGGTGATGGGTGGCTTGATATAAATGAGGATAAGGATGAAGACGGAGAACTTGATCGCCCAAAGCCCCTTGATGAACCCGGTCAGTGTGAAAATCCCACATTTTACGAACCTGAGTTCGATACAAATTTTGATGGAATCATGGGTAGAGCGAATGTCTGGTGCAGTGCTGATTCTTACAGACAGGGTAAATGCCATTGTATTGGAGGACACGAATGTCCGCGTAACCTTGACCCATCAAAACCGGAGGATATGGAAAGACTTTACTGGCTCCTTGACCCTAACTGGCATACAATAACTTTCTATGAAATAGCGACTAACACATTGATAATCAGGCCACTTATTCCCCTTCAGGAGATGAGCAAATATGCTGTTGTTTTTACGCGGAGACTTGTTGGAGAAGGGAGAAAGGAAGTTCGTTCACCTTTTGAGTATATCAATCATGTGGAACAAACTTCTGACCTGGAAGTACTACCAGAAATTCTTTCGTCAGAGGAGACATCAAAATACTATGGTGGATTAAAACTTCAGGATATTCAGTTTGCATGGTCTTTTACCACTCAGTCTGTAACGAAGGATTTGCAGGAAATCAGAAGAGGGTTATATGGATATGGTAAATTTAAGAGACTTTCAGAGGATTTTCCTCCTGAATTGTATGTAAATCGTGCATGGGCATGTGATCCAAGATCCCTGGGTTGCAAAGATGAGGAAGTTTTTACTGAGGAACAGAGAATGAAACCGTATGTAATAAAATCCGAAGATTTTTTGAAGCTTATAATGCGTTATGCAAAAGACCTCTTTGGGTTGAGTGAACAGGAAGCTGCTGCCGTTACAGATAGTTATAAGTATGTGGATTATTTTGTTTTTGGTCATTTCTGGAGTCCTAATTTTTTAGACAATAATGGTGATGGTGTTGAGGCATATAGAGGGATGAGTGAAGATAGAGATGGAGACGGGAAACTTGAATATACAGAAGATTTAAACTGTAATGGAGTCTTGGACCCTGGAGAAGACAGCGATGGAGATACGGTACTTGATACAACCGAAGACCAGAATCTTAATAATATCCTTGATCCAGGTGAGGATAAGGATGGCGATGGACACCTCGATAAATACGAGGACTTGAATCAAAATTGCAAATTAGATGTTGTGAAGGAAGATGAAGGATACTGGAAGGTTAATCACAAAACAGGGGAAGGAAAATACAGTAGAGGGCTCGTCCCCTTTATTATCGCAGTTCCCAAAAAAGAATTTAAAATTAAAGGTAAGGAAAACGAACCTTTCCCCGTTGTCTTTTACGGTCATGGATATACTTCAATGCTTGTAGAATCTTTAGGGTTTGCAGGGAGTTTAGCCCAGTTTGGACTTGCAACAGTTGGTATTGATTGTGTTCATCATGGGCTCGGGGAAGGGGATATAGACAAACGAACACTTAGTGGGCTTTTTAATGACGAGAATTTAGCAGGTTTGATTCATGGATTTCTCGATGACAGAGTGGTTGATATGAATGGTGATGGAAAAATGGAATCAGCTGGTGATTTCTGGACTGCATATCTTTTCCATACGAGGGATGTGGTCAGGCAGAGTGCTTTGGACCATTATGCAATGATAAGGATTTTGCGCTCTTTCGACGGGGTAAGGAAGGCAGGTCCTGTGGATGTTGATGGGGATGGAGTTGCAGATGACCACTTTGATTTTGTTGCATGGAGTAAAGACCCTGCTTCGAGGTATTATGATCTTGTTGGTGATTATAACAGGGATGGTCAGGTTGACCTTGCCGGCGATTTCAATGGGGATGGAGAAGTAGATGTAGGGGGACCGGCTAATTCATATTTTGCATGGGGACAGAGCCTTGGAGGAATAATGTCTGCACTAATGGGAGGAGCAGAGCCAGCGATAAAAGCGATTGCTCCTACATCAGGTGGTGGAGGACTTGGAGACATTGCTATTCGTTCGACACAGGGAGGTGTAAAGGAAGCAGTTATTTTGAGAACAATTGGACCAATAATTACAGCAAATCGTGTTTCAAATGGAAAGATAGATGATGGTGATACTATTTGCAGGGATGGTGATTTAAGTCTGGATTTCACAGTTCCTGACCTGAACGACACCGCAAATGTTGAGTTTGCCTGCGCATGTTTTGGAGAAACTTCCTGCCCTGAAGACAATCCTGCATATTTTGACCACTATACGATGGATGATTCTTACCAACCAAAGCCAATACATTTTAATGCAGGTGATGGAGTGGTTCTGTACAATGTAACTAAAAACAAAAGGCATTGCGCTATAGTAGGAAAATCGGGAGAACTAAGAATCTCTTATCCGTCAGACCTTCTCGATGTAGTTGAACTGGAAGTTTATGATGGTAAGGCAGGACTTCCTTTTAAAGATTTTGAAGAATGTGAACCTGCATCCTCAAACCTTTTAAAGGCTCATATAAAAACATGGCGGAGGAATAAAAAGTTTCAGTTCTGGGAGTGGAATATGGTGAGACGACCGGGTGATCCGGAAGAATTTGCTCCTGTGGGTGAAACTCTAAGGTCTCCAGCGGAGGGATATGGAATCATAAAAAATACCCCTGATTTCAGGAGATTCCTTCTGATAGGACAGATTGTTCTCGAACCCGGAGACCCGATTAATTACGCACCTCATTATTTTGAGGACCCGCTTTATTATCCAGAAGAGGAACAATACTATCCTCGTGAGAGTAGAAGAACAAATGCTCTTGTTATTGGAACAATAGGAGATATGAATGTCCCGGTAAATACTGCGGGAGCACAGGGAAGAGCTGCAGGTATTTTTGACATGTATAACAAAAATACTCCTTATGGCAAGAGCATAAATCAGGTTTATCTCGATAATTATGTTATAGAGGCTAATGAGAGGTATGGGAGAACATACCCGGATGATGCTTCGGGAAGATGCACACCTGAGACTGCACCAGGTGGATGTAATATTCTTTTTGATGTTGATGATATCGATAGAGACTGTGACGGATTAGGTTCGCCATACATTTACCAACCCGTAAGAGCATGGATAGCTTCGAATCCGTCTGAACGGGGGGATTGCAGTAGAGTGGGAATAGACCCCGAAACAGGATTCGATAAATGGAAATGCGGTGAGTGTGAGGTTTTTACTTCGACTGTTTCTTCTCCGCCGGCTAACCCTACCCGAAATGACTCCTGCAGAAGTGGTGAGTTTCTCGAAAGAGTGACCTGCCCTGGTGGAGTAAGCATGATGCTCTGGCCTTACCTTGAAACAACCGGGAAGCATGGTTTTGATGTTCCAAAACCGTGCAATGCATTTGATATTGATATGTTTATGATAAATGTTATAGGTCTTTATTTTTCTACAGATGGAAAAACTTTGAGTTTGGAAATGTGCAATCAGTGGCAGCCAAGAGAGGATGCTATGGATCCATCGGGTTCAAAATACCTGTTCTGCCCTACATGGAAACAATGGACATGTCCTGCATGTCCAAATCGCAGGTGCAGCAGGCAGTGGTATGATGCGAACCATCCTCCAAACTGTCCGGATAACTGGGAAGACATTCCAGAAAATGAGCATGAACTTCTTCCATCATTTTATACAACTGCATGTGCAAATCAGTGATATTTTTAGTTTAAAATTCAGGAAGGAATTTACAAAATGCAAGCTGTAGAAAAATACAAAGATTCGCAGTATGCTTCTTATGTGGAAACCCCTTATCGTCATCCAGAAATTGAACACAAATATGGAGATAAGGTTCATATTCTTAAAAATCCTGTTTTACTCACTCAATTAGGGTTTTTATCATCAAGAGATTCAAGACAACCTGCACTTTCAGCAATGCTAAATGAGCTTTATAGTAGTCTCATCAGAATTGTTATTAACCAGGAGTTTCCATTGAAATGGGAGGAAATCAAAACGAGGATGTATGACCAGACTGAGATGGGAATTTTGAAGATTCCTATAATAAATCCATCTACAAAAGTGGTGGTTATCGAAATTCCGAGAGCAGGAACAGAACCAGCGCTGATTTGCTATAACATCATAAATCGGACACTGGACCCAAGGGGTGTTAGAAAGGATACTCTTGAAGTAAGTCGCAAAGTGGATTCACAGGGAAGGATTATAGGTGCTGAACTTTATAAAGCAAAAATCGGTGGTCCTGTTAAGGACAGAATTTTAATTATCCCTGACCCTATGGGAGCAACAGGTTCAACATTATGCACTGTCCTTGATGAGTTTAAAAAGGAGGTTGGAGAATATTTTATTTTAAAGATTATTTCCTTAAATCTAATTATTACTCCAGAATTCATAAGAAATGTTCATTCAAGACACCCGGAATGTGTAATTTATGCAGTCAGGTTAGATAGGGGGCTTTCCGATGATGCAGTTTTCGGCTCACTTCCAGGTACATTCTGGGAGAGGGAAAAAGGGCTTAATGACCATGGTTATATAGTCCCTGGTGCTGGAGGACTTGGTGAAGTTTTAACAGGGTCAGAAAAGTAACAAGAATATATTTTTCATTTATTTGAAATCGATAGGTCTTTGCAACAGCGGAAGCCAAGCCCTTCCCCTGCTACATCCACTGGCTGAAATGCTTCATCGTTTGGTTTGCACCCGAGCATGTAATCGAGATTGGAAAAGCCACCACCAATGAGGAGTCTGAGTGACCCTGTCTGGTCTTCTTCATCTATCCACTCCCAGAGATTTCCCGACAGGTCATATACTCCCTCTGGAGTTTTACATTCTTCCATTGACCCCGCAGGTACGGGTTTTGATTTTGTTGGATCATCGTAAAGATAGACTGCATTACATTTTTTCTTATCGAATGTTTTTCCGTAAGGATAATCACGATTTTCATTCCCCCTGCACGCCCTTTCCCATTCAGGTAGAGTGCACATTCTCTTACCTGCATTTTCACATAGTTTTTTTGCTTGCAGGAAACTTATGTTTGTAACTGGCATAGCCCCCTTGCGGCTTACTGCAATTTCTTTTCCATGAACTTTTTTTACGGAGGCTTCAAATCTGTCAATACATACTGAAAGACCTGGGATTTTAGCCATATCATCAGGGCAATTGTTCTGGTTATTCTTAGAAGATTTGCAACCGAAAGTTATCAAAATAGCGGAAATTATTATTATTTCGTAGCGAAAATGCAATTTTTTCAAACTTTAATACGACCAGTAAACATTGACATCATGAACAACCGGACGAGCATCGTCCCTTGTGGTTCTCAGTTGAATATCAATCTGAAGCCATCTGTGACACTGGAGACTTGCACATGACAGAAGGTCTCCTGGTGACCATGTGAAAGGTCCACATGGTGGCGAGGGTGATGTGGTAAGCCCCGCCTCTGTATCGGCAGAAACTGCAGTAACAGAGACTGATGTATCTGGCGGAACATCCGCTCTCCATTCGACCCTGTGCCATGTCGGGCAGGCATAGCCTGAATCATAGTTCTGTTTCCAGTGTCCTTCCCTGAGTGTGACTGTTCTAAGTTCTCTTCCTGTCATGTCACTGTAAGTATAAAGTGTGTTACCGGGGTCAACAGGGAAAGACCCATCAAGGGTGCAGTCTCTATTGAATCTTGCCATGTATCCATTGCAATATCCCGAAACCCAGATTTTACCAGCCATGTCAACTGCAATTCCATGCGTATGATAAGTGCATCCCCATGGGTCGGGGTTGGTTGCAGTGCAAACTGCATTTCCAGTATTCGGGTCTATTTTGTAAACAATTCCATTGTTGTGCCCGGTTCCCCAGACATAACCGTCAGGGTCAACAGTTACTGTTGTTATTATTGAATCGCCAAAGGAAGTATCGAATCTTGTGTATGGCCAGACATTCTGGAGAGCATGAACTCGCCCTCCTCCTGAGCAACCTTCAGGCCATGTTCCCCAGTCTCCAAACCAGATTCTACCGTCAACAGGGGAGGCAGCAATTCCGTATGAAACATTATTTGGAATTTGTTCGTATACACCAGGATTTCTTGTATCAAAATGAATTGTATAAGGACATGAAGATGTCCACCCCCAGCCTCGACCATCAATTGTGATTCCATAAATTCTAACGCCTACTGAAAAATGGTTCAATATAACGCATCTTGGCGGGTCCTGAGTTGTATCTACAGCAGTTCCATCTATTTTCCATAATTCCATTCCGTCGTATGTCCCTGCCCAGACATTGCCATCACCATCAATTCGTACTCCTCTAACAAGTCCAGTGACATCTGCCCTGCAGATTAAGTTTCCATCTGCGTCCAGGTGAACAACATTTGAAGCGGCCGGGTTCCATACATTGTAGAAACCTCTATTCCCTACCCAGACAGTTCCATCCAGAGCAGCAGATGTTCTCGAAGGATAAGTTCCCCAGCTTGGAACCTGCCATATCTTTGCTCCTGTTACAGTATCGAGTTTTGCCACTTCATTTTTATTTGTCACCGAAACATAAATGTAAGGATTTGTTAAAGTCCCCTGTCCGAGAGTAATAGAAGTTGGGTCGTCTGGCCATGGAACTGTTCCATCACATTCTCTTCCGGGGTCATCGCATTCACCCGGGTCAGGGTATGCTTGTTCATAGCATGGTGATGGTGGACATTCACCACATGAGTTCGTAAGATATTCGTCAACTAAAAAATCGCAATCGTCATCTGCACCGTCACAGACACTTTCTTCAGGAACCGGCAAACAATCACCACACGAATTCCTGAGTCCTTCGTCTACAAATCCATCGCAATCATTGTCAATTCCATCACACCTTTCTAAAGAATCGCACCAGCCACAGCGATTCGAACCAACCGCCCACCTTTCATCAACTTCCCCGTCGCAATCGTTATCAAGTCCATCACAAATTTCAATCTGTGGTGCAATTTCCCCTTCACATTCTCCCCAGTGGGGGAATTCCCCTCCTGAGCCAACAATGCATGTCTGAATTCCTGTCTCACACGGTGGATTTGCTTCTGTTCCAGGTGTTCCTGAATAACAGACTTGAGTTTGTCCCACCTCGCAAGCACAGAGTTCGTCAATTTCTCCATCACAATCATCGTCATAGCCATTACCACAAATCTCCTCCCCTACATCCCCGCATCCACCACATTGATTGGTAACACCTTCGTCTGCAAGTCCATTGCAGTTGTTATCAATTCCATCGCAAACTTCCTCTGCTCCGGGATTAATCGAAGGATTTGAATCGTCGCAGTCCTGGGGAACAGTGAATCCGTCCCCATCCCTATCAGGTGGGCAATCCTCATCAATCATACCATCGCAGTCATTGTCAAGTCCATCTGCAACTCCTCCTTCACATTCCATAGAAGGCAAAACCTGTCCTCTACACTCTCCCCATCTTGTGCTTCCATCGTCTTCAAGAATGCAATCGTGCAGTCCCCCCCTGCATACACCAATTCCCTTTGTTTGTGGGAGCCCTTCATAACAGGGCTGATTTGTAGGTGGATGGCACTCACAGGGTGAAGAAGGGTCAGGTGGATTCGGGCAAAGGCATCCCGGGTCACAATCGCAATTTTCGTCAACAATCCCATTGCAATTATCATCAATACCATTTCCGCATAATTCTTCTGGTGTTGGTCCACAACCTCCGCATGGATTCGATACCCCTTCATCTGTTTGTCCATTGCAATCGTTATCAGTTCCATCGCAGACTTCCTGAGATGGAATTACCTGTCCTGTGCACTGTCCGAAGACACCATTTTCGCATACCCGAAGCCCCCCATGGCATGCTCCAACCCCTTCAGTTCCAGAAGGTCCCTCGTAGCAGGCATGGGTTTCTCCTCTAATGCATGGGCAACCTTCATCGTAGCACCTTCCCTCTTCTTCACCTTCGATTACATCGAGGTCCTGCTGATTTCCATCTAATTCCTGTGAATCATTGATGGTATCAGTATCTAAGTTTATGTCTGCCCCTTCAATTCCATCATATCCTCCATTTTCTTCCCCATCTCCTCCCCCTGCCTTTGATGCTCCGCAGGAAATAAAAAGTATTATAAAAACACTTGAAATAACATTAAAAAACAGTTTCGTATTTTTCATTTATACCTCCATCAATTTTACAATTTTATATTCTCTTTAATAGTTTACATAAAAAAATAAATTCAACAACGATAATTCAAAATAAATTTTCAAATTGCCACCTTTTATTTTCTTATAGAATTTTGGATGGATAGCGAAGGATATACCTTTTATTGTTTAATCTCCCATTTGTTGTGCACTTCTGCAAGTTTCAATGACCTGTTTGAATAGGGGTAAAATTTTGCTTTCCGAGAGACCATATTCTTTTGCAAGACTTTTTATTCTGTTACTAATTTCCTTTTCCCTTTTCAAATCTTTTATTTTCAGTCCTGAAGATTTTTTGATTTCCCCTATTTTTTTTGCAATCTGGATGCGCCTTGCTATTGTTTCAATCAATACATCATCACACCCGTCAATGAGTGCACGCAGGTCATGCAATGTCATATCTTTTTTTTCTATTGCACGCTGTTTCAAAAGGCAATCAAGAATAACGAGGGAGACCATTGATTCAGCAACAGGAACGATTCTCGGTGCAATACACGGGTCATGTCTTCCTGCAATTTTGATTTTTACTGGATTTCCATTACAATCAATAGTTCTTTGCAGTTTCGATATTGAGGGAGTTGGTTTTACTGCTAATCTAACAATTATTGGTTCACCTGTGCTTATTCCAGCGAGAATTCCTCCACACCTGTTGGAAGCAAATCCAGCTGGAGTGATTCTATCATTTGACCTGAACCCCGTTGTTCGAGCCAGTTTAAAACCATCTCCAATTTCAACCCCTTTTACTGCGCCTATTGACATAACCGCTTTTGCTATTTCTGCATCGAGTTTTGAAAAAACAGGGTCTCCTATTCCTGCAGGAACACCAATTGCACGAACTTCAACAATTCCTCCAAGACTATTTCCACTTTCTTTTGCTTTTTTAATTTTTTCCTGCATTTTTTTTGAAGCAACAAAATCAGGACAATAAAGTGGGTCTTTTTCTATGTCTTCTCTGCAAAAATTCTCTTTTTTTATCTTTATCCCGCCTATTTCCCTTACAAAGCCAAAAACTTTTATTCCATATTGCTCAAGTTGTTTTTTTGCAACTGCTCCTGCAGCAACTCGCGCCACAGTTTCCCTTCCGCTTGCTCTACCTCCACCTCTCCAGTCTCTTATTCCGTACTTTTTAAGCCAGGTGAAATCTCCGCTACCGGGTCTAAAAATATTTTTTAATTCTTCGTAATCTTCGCTTCGAACATCTTTGTTAAAAACAACAAGACAGATTGGTGTTCCAAGGGTTTTCCCTTCAAATACTCCACTTAAGACTTCAACACGGTCTAGTTCCTTTCGTCCTGAAACAAATGGATTTCTTCCAGGTCTTCTCCTATTGAGCATTTGCTGAATCTCATCAATGTTAAAATCAATTCCCGGCATGACCCCATCTATAACGACGCCAATTGCTGGTCCATGAGATTCACCGAATGTTGTTATTTTGAATGCTTCTCCAAAACTGTTCGAGTTCATCTGAAACCTCCTCAGGAGTTCTTCCATCGGTTACAATTGCCCAATTGGCAAGGGCGGCATAATCAAAACTCCTTTTTTCCATTAAAAATAAAATTTCTTTTTCAAAAGAGAATTTTGTAAGTTTTGGTCTCTTGCTTCTTCTAATCCTTTTCATTACTTCTTCAGGAGAGACAACAAGCCAAACAACGATTCCCAATTCCTGAAGAATCCTTTTATTTTTTTCTGAGCAGGGAGCTCCTCCTCCCACAGAAATTATGCTTCCTTCAATTTTTTCCAGCGATTTTATTACTTTTTGTTCCACTCTACGGAAATATTTTTCACCGTATTTAGTAAAGATTTCATTTATTTTCATCGTTTCCTGCTTTTGGATTAGGTAATCAGTGTCATAGAATGGTTTTTGAAGCCTCCTTGAAAGGATTTTTCCAACAGTAGTTTTTCCGCTTCCCCTGAACCCTGTAAGAATAAGGTTGTTATTTTTTTTACTTTCTTTTTTACTTAAAATATCCATAATCATTAAAGAAGTATTAAACAAAATAATTTTTGATTTTACAACCTGAAACTCAGTGAAAATTTCAGAAAAATAAGGATGTTTAAAAATTCAAAAAAGTGTGAAATTAAATATTTCCGAATCGCACAACAATTCGTCGTTTGCATTTTTATATTTTTCATTAATTTTTCTTATTGCACCTATCCTTCAAAAGTTTCAGTACCTCTTTCGGTGATGCACCCGGGGTGCAGGAAAGCCTGTGATGGCAAACTCACCCCTATGCAGGCATCGAGTTTTATTGAGGGTCAAATTGAAATGGAAAAGGAAAATTTTGAAGGAGCTAAAAAATCTTTTGAAACTGCTCTATCAATAGACCCTAATAACCCTTTTCTGCTCACTTATCTTGCTCTTGCCATTGAAGGTATGGGCAAGAGGGAGGAGGCTTTGCGTCTCCTCGAAGAGACCTTAAAAAATTTTCCCGACTATGAACAGGTGCTTTTGACATATGCTGAAATCCTGATTCGAAACGGAGAAACCGCAAAATGTGAAGAGGTTTTGAAGAAGGTTATTGAATTGTATCCTGACTCTACCCATGGGTATGTGAATCTTTTCAATCTTTACCTTTCAGAAGGAAAAATTAAAAAAGCATACGAAATTTCAGAATCTTTGATTTTGCATCGTCCCGATTTTGCCGAATCTTATGAATTTTCAGCAAGGACATCTTTTCTCCTCGGAATGTATGAAAAGTTCAGACAGAGGATAGGTGAGTTTATAAATAAGGTACCTCTTGAGGAGAAAAGGGATAGGTTTCGGGTACTTTTAGATTACGGGAAGAATATGTTCAAGGCAGGAAAGTTATCTTATGCTCTTTTCTGTGTAAGAGAATACAGGAAAATTTATCCGGCCGACATTGATGGAGTTTTTTTAGAGGTTATGCTTTTAAGCAGGCTTGGGAAAATACAGGAGGCAAGGGGCATTGCAAAATCTGTTCGTTCGTCGAATGTTCTGGTTCAATCTCAACTCCTTTATGAGTCCTCTGCTTACGATGAGGCAGGCAGGGTTTTAGAAAATGAAATTGACTTTAAGTCACTTTCCGAGCAGGACCCTTCTGCGAAACTCATAATGGCAGTATCTTACGCAGGAAGGCTGGATTTTCCCTCGGTAGTTTCTATTCTTAAATCGTTCAATCATGGTGAAGAAAATTTTGAAGTTGAAGCATTTGAAAAGGCTATTTTAATATTTCTTTCTTCAGGGATGGAAGAGGAAGCAATGGATTTGATTTTAAATTATCCTTCGGGTGGAAAAACTATCGAAAAATTCGAAATTATGAATGCTCTAACAATTTTGCTGAGCAGGAAGGAGTTTTTAAATAAGAAAAAAAGTTTCATTGAAAAATTTTCAAATAACATAGCTGGTGAAATTCTCTTGCGTTGGGGTGAATTTCTGGAAGGAGATAATGAAGCAAGGAATTGGTGGGATAAAAATGCAGAAAAATTACTTGAGGAAGTTAGTTTGAAGGGGGGAGAAATTGAAGAGACGATTCTTACTATAATAGGACTTTTAACAGGTGAAAAGGTGATACCATCTATTCCAACTGACCTTCTTGATATTTCTATTAAAATAGAGAAAAAAAATCCGGACAATCCTGTTTTACCTCTTTTGCGCGGGCGTTTTTATTTTATGATTGGTAGTTTTAATACTTCGCTTAAATGGTTTAATAAAAGTAAAATTACTTCACCATTTCTCTATCTATGGCGTGCAGAAGTTTTTTTAAAACAGGGGAATGTGGAGGAAGCAAAGAATCAGATTCAGTATGGTTTGAAGAGTAATTCAGGAGCTTACTTAAAGAAAAGATTTCTTTCCCTCCTTTAATTTTATTTTTTTACTTCTACGAGTTTTTCCCAGAACTTTTCCATGAGCATTTTTACATTTTTCCCTGTAAGAGCAGAAATTGGATAGATTTCAATACCGGTTTTTTCAAAATCTCTCTTTGCTTTTGATATTATTTTTGAGGAACCTTCTATATCAATTTTATTTATAGCCACGATTCGCGGTTTTTCAGCAAGAGCAGGTGAGTACTTTTCCAGTTCTGAGACAAGGATTTTGTATGTTTTCATGAGATTTCGGTTTTCGGGGGCACCTATGGCGAGCAGCAGACAGATGATTTTTGTTCTTTCGATGTGCCTGAGGAAACGGTGTCCGAGACCTGCTCCTTCTGCGGCGCCATCTATTATTCCGGGCATATCTGCGATGACAAATGAGCGTGTTTCATCAAGCCTGACAACACCTAAATTCGGGACGAGAGTTGTGAAGGGATAATCTGCCACACGGGGCTTAGCAGCAGAAACTTTTCCAAGAAGTGTGGATTTTCCAGCATTGGGAAATCCCACTATTCCTACATCTGCTATCAATTTTAATTCGAGCCGAAGTCTCCGTTCTTCCCCTTCTTCCCCCTTTTCTGCAAAATCGGGAGCAGGGCATTTGTTGCTTTTAAAGCTCAAATTTCCTCTTCCCCCTCTTCCCCCTTTTGCAGCTATAAATTCCTGCCCGTGTTTGACGATGTCAGCAAGAATTTCACCTGTCTGTTCGTCTTTTATAATCGTTCCTACCGGTACTCTTATAATGGTAGGGGGGGCACTCCGCCCAAACATGTCCTTTCCTTTTCCATGCTCACCGTTGCGAGCCCTCCACTTCGAAGAATAATGCAATTCTATGAGAGTTGATAGCCCTTCATCTCCAACTATTACAATGTCTCCTCCTTTTCCGCCATTCCCTCCGCATGGTCCTCCCCATGGTTTAAATTTTTCTCTTCGAAATGCAACACACCCACTTCCTCCCCTTCCAGCCTTTACTTCTATTACAACTTCATCTATAAACTGCACATAAATTAAATACGATGGAAAAAAGAAAATGAAAACATCCATAATACAAAATTTTTTAATAGCTTTTTTCCTGATTTATCATGGGCAGGTTGTTAAGGAAGGGGTTAAATTTCATCGAAATTACTCATTTGCAAATAGTGATATTATTAATTCAGTAAAAGAACATGGGGAAGATGACAATGACAGTAAATATGGTAAAAACTCAGTTACCCTTTTGCCTTTTGGAGATATTGACGACAAAGCAATTGAGATAGCAGTGAATTCGATTAAAGAAATATACGGTTGGAAAGTAATTTTGCTTGAAAGAGAAGAATTGCCATCCTCTGCATGGTATAAGCCACGGAAGAGACATAGAGCAGAGATAATACTGAAGTGGCTTGAGGGAAGGAAACCTGAAAATGCTCAAAAAATAATGGGGATAACAAACAGGGATATTTCCACTACAAAACCTCCGATAAAGGATTGGGGAATTTGTGGTCTTGCGGATATTGATGGTGTTGCATCTGTTGTTTCGACTTACAGAATTAAAAAGAAACTTGGTAGCGGTACTCCCGCAGAGAAGAAAAATAAGTATATTAGGAGGCTCCGTGACCTTGTAGCACATGAATTTGGTCATTCGCTTGGTCTTGAGCATTGCAGTAATAGTGGTTGCATTATGCAGGATGCCAGAGGTACGGTTTTGACCTTTGACAAATCAACTGGAAAATTGTGCGAACGATGCAAATCAATTTTAGAAGGGAAGGGATACCATTTGCCGTAATGGGAGTAATTGAAATGGTTCTGATTAAATTGTGATTAAAAAAATTTTTTAAAAAAAGGAGTTTAAAATTTTGCCCACCTCCAGGACTGAAAATTTTAGTGCTGGTAATAAATCAAATATCAAAATGGATTCCTGCTTTCGCAGGAATGACCGTTTAAAAAAGGTTTTTAAAAAAGGAGTGTTAAAATGAAAGAGAAAGAAGTTGTAATAGTAAGTGCAGTAAGGACTGCAATTGGGACATTTGGGGGAATTTTCAGAGATGTGCCTGCTGTGGAGCTTGGTAAAGTTGTTTTAAAGGAGGCTGTTAAGAGGGCTGGAATTGAACCGAATCAGGTGGACCAGGTGATAATGGGATGCTGTTTCATGCGTTCTGATGAGTTAAATATTACCCGAACAATCCTCTTGCGAGCTGATTTTCCTTTTACAATTCCTGCTATGACGATTCAAAGACAATGTGCGTCTGGAATGCAGGCGATAGTTTCAGGTTATCAACAGATTTTACTTGGTGAAAGTGAAATTGTTGCTGCAGGTGGGGTAGAAAACATGAGCAGAGTTCCGTATGTTCTTTATAATATGCGCTGGGGGGCACGGTTAGGGAGTGCGGAAGCGGTAGATTTTCTCACCGATGGGCTGAATGACCCGATTTATAAGATTCACATGGGGGTTACTGCTGAAAATCTTGCAGAAAAATATTCAATTTCGAGGGAGGAGCAGGATGAGGTAGCTTTTACAAGCCACATGAGGGCTTGCAATGCAATCAGGGAAGGAAAATTCAAGGAAGAAATAGTGCCAGTTGAGGTGAAGGATAAAAAGGGGAATGTTAAAATTTATGATACAGATGAGCACCCCAGACCTGATACTACTATGGAAGCACTTTCAAAACTACCACCTGTTTTTAAGAAAAATGGAACTGTGACAGCAGGAAATTCATCGGGGATAAATGATGGTGCAGCATGTCTTGTTTTAATGACGAAACAGAAAGCAGATTCGCTTGGGATAAAGCCACTTGCAAGAATTTTGGACCACCAGGTTGCAGCTGTTGAGCCGGAACTTATGGGTTATGGTCCTGTTCCTGCTGTGAAGAAGCTTCTTGAAAGAAGGCGAATGAAACTTGAGGACATTGAACTTATAGAATTAAATGAAGCATTTGCGGCACAATATCTTGCGTGTGAAAAGCTGCTTGGACTGGATAGAAATAGGACCAATGTTAATGGTAGCGGGATTGCTCTTGGGCATCCTGTCGGGGCAACAGGAGCAAGGATAACAGTGACTTTGATTCATGAAATGAGAAGGAGGGGTTTGAAATTAGGTCTTGCAACTCTCTGCGTTGGAGGTGGAATGGGTAAAGCCCTCCTGATAGAGATGCTTTAGACCTGAGGCGCATTCGATTACGCTGGTATATGACTCAACATCCACACTTCACTGAGCAAAGGTGACTGAACGGAGTCGAAACGACCGCAACATTGGCAATAAATACACCCGCTCGCGCAGGGGTAAACCTTGTTCCTGCTGAAGCAGAAATTTATTGATTTAAATTTTCATTCGTTGGGGTGGCAAAATTGCCCATGAGCGTTTACTCAAAGTAAATGCGAGGTGGCTTGCTCCAATGTCATTGGTTGAAAACCTGAGTTAATTACGAGTTCTTTCAAAACCTTTTTAATTCTTTCGATTTTTTTTTCGAGTGGGATTTTTGCATCAGGTTGAAACTGCAAAAGGTCTTCAAAGCCATCAATTCTTGCATCCATTAGGTCAATTGCATGAAATTCGAGACTCAAGAAATCCTGTTTAACCGCATCACGAATAAAATAAGAAAAAACAGATTCTGGTGCAATCGTTAAAATTGTACCTATAAAAGGAAATCTGAATGCGGTTACAACCGAACATGGCATCTCAAGCAAACCTTCTCCACTCCGCCAGTAGGATTTGCCCATTCGATAAGGACCAGAAGGTGCAAAAATCATTCCCATTCCCCCCAAAATTGATTTGCTTCTTCGCTTTTTCAATCCCGAAAATGCAATTGAGATTGCTTTGACAAAGTAATATGGAGGAGATGGAAGAAGGGAGGCATCATAAAGGTATCCTGATTGAGTCAGGATTACAGGAATTTCATTGCAAAGGTGATATCCCGGTGCTCTGAAACCTACAGGCTCCCTCCCTGAAACTTCAGAAATAATTTCGTGTGCTTTCAAAATCTCTTTCTCCATGCCATACCGGGAGAGTTTCGTCATATTGTAGAAATGGTTTAGTGTGTGATTACCGGGTTCGTGGTTTAATTTCACTGCCTGTTTGAAAACTTCACGGGAATCAGGGTCAAGTAAATCTTTACCAATTGCAAAAAGCGTGCTTTTTATTGAAAGTTCACTGAATAATTCTATGAAACGGCTAAGCCCCTTCGTATAATGGGTGTTATCATACCCATTTTGTGGGGGATTTAATCCCCATATACCGTAATAACAGGCAAGAGAATCAAGATCTACTGAAACGCAAAGAATTTTACCAGCCATTTTTCAAAACTTTACCTTCATGGAATCGTTATAAAATTTATAAAAATTTTAAAATTGATTGAAATCATTATTTGCACAATATTATATTTATGATGTAAAATATTAAATGTAAAATAATTAAATAATTGATGCAACCTGAGCTACCAGTAAAATTTGGAAAATATACTCTTATTCGTCACCTTGCCACAGGCGGCATGGCAGAACTTTATCTTGCAATTCAAAAAAGTATATCCGGTTTTGAAAAACTTACTGTAATAAAGAAAATCTTGCCACGCTACTCTTCAGACCAGGAATTCATAAACATGTTCCTCGATGAAGCAAGAATTGCTGCAACTTTGAACCACCCCAATATAGTTCAAATTTTCGATGTTGGTTCAATTGGAAATGATTATTTCATTGCCATGGAATACATCCACGGGGAGGATTTGAGAAACATTGTAGGGGCAATGAGAAAAAAGGAGATTCGTTCATTTCCTCTCGAACATGCCATAGCAATTATAGCAGGAGTATGCAAGGGACTTTCTTACGCACATAATCATAAATCAATAAGCGGAGAACCTCTTAATATTGTTCACAGGGATATCTCACCTCAAAATATACTTGTTACATTTTCAGGTGAGGTGAAAATAGTTGACTTTGGAATTGCACGGGCAGCCACAAAAGATGTAGCTCAGGGAATTGGAAAAGGAGAGGGAGCACTTCGAGGAAAATTTCCCTACATGTCTCCTGAACAGATTAAGGGATTGGAGATTGATAAAAGAAGTGATATTTTTTCAACTGGTATAATCTTATTCGAACTTACCACAGGAAGAAGACTTTTTAAGGGTGCAAATGAACTTGAAACTTTGAGGAAAATCGTTGACCTCGATTATCCAAAGCCCTCAAGCATTGTTGCTGGATATCCACTGGAACTCGAAAAAATAGTAATGACTGCTCTCCAGAAAGATAGAGATTTAAGATATCAGGATGCCCTTGCAATGCAGCAGGACCTCGAGGAATTCACCCGAAATAAAAAACTAAAGGTGAGCACTATCGAGCTTGGAAAGTTTATGGAAGAGTTATTTAAAGAAAAACTTCAGCAGGAAAAGGAAGCCCTTAAAGAAGGTAAAAAACTGGCTGATATAATTGCAGAAAAAGAAGCGGGTGAATTCAGTTTTGAAGAATTCCTTGATCTCTCCTCCCTTCCTTCAAGCGGCGGAATGACACCAAAAGCAATTTCAAGCGATTCGAGTATTAGTCAAATCCTTGCACAGCCCCAACTTCCTCGCAAAAGGAATACACTCCTTTGGGGGGTAGTATCAGGTGCAATCGCCATCACCATTACAATTGGAGCAATCCTAACATATCTATTATGGAAAAATCATACAAGTTCATCTCAAAATATAGGTAAGATTACAATTAAAACCGAACCACCTGGAGCAGCAGTCTATATTGATGGAGATAGATGGCCGGGACAAACTCCTCTTTCGGTAGAAAAATTAAAACCGGATGTTACTTATTCGGTAAGTATTAAGCTCCCGGGGTTTGAGTCCGTATCACGGGATATTGTGGTAACAAGAAGACAACCAGAAATGCAACTCGATTTGAAACTCGAACCTGTTAGAACGAATGCAATGGCTGTTTTAAAAATAGAAGCAAGTGACCCTTCCGCAACCTTTATTATTGATGGCAAAAAACTTGATGCTAAAGGGCAAGTAACAGTAGATAGCATTTCACCAGATGTCCCACACACCATTTTAGTCCAGGCGCCGGAATTCATTGACTATTCCGAAAAAATTATCCTTTCCCCGGGAGAAGTAAAAGAACTAAAAGTGGACTTGAAACCAAGACCAATAAATCCTAACGAATTTTTGCTGGTAGTAAAAACAGATCCAGAAGGTGCAATAGTTGCAATTGACGGGAAAAAACTCGATGGGATGACTCCAGGAAAATGGAGAATTCCATGGAAAAGTTCTGTTAATCTTATTATTGAAAAAGAAAAATTTAAAAATAAAGAAAGGGTGATTCAACCTGAAAAAGGGGGAAAAGTAGAGATAGAAGAAAAACTTGAAAGAAGAAAAACTGAAATTGCATCATCTTCACCTGAAAGTGCCGGTAAAGAGAAAGCATATGACGAGGGCGCAACTCTCTATCTTGACAGTGAACCATGGTCAAATGTAACGATTCAGGGTGTTGGCAAATTTCAAACTCCTATAGCCAATCTCAAAGTCCCTTCCGGTAATTTAAAGATAACTCTCGAAAATCCTGCAGCGGGACTCAAAAAAACCATAACAATTAAAATGGAGCCCGGTAGCACCGTTAGAAAAAAGGTAAACCTGAAAGAATAAAATAATATCCAGATGTGGATGCTGAACGGTATCGAAGCCATAGCATCAGGAAAAATGTGGAATTATTTTGCAGGAGCATGATTTGTAAGCAAAATTTCTTGAGCCACAAAACAAACAAATGAATGGCTATTCATTTTTAATATTGCCATTTCTAAAAGAAATGGTATATTGAAAGAATAAAATCAGCAAAAAGGAGAGGGAAAAATGTCTTACGAAGAATATAATGATGTAGGTTTAGGTTTTCTTTTAAAACCATGCGGGAAAAGTAAAATTTTTACTCCTGAGTACCTCAGTCAAGAGCACCTGCAGATGGCAAGAGAAATAGCAAGGTTCATAGAAAAGGATGTAAACCCTGTTATGAACGACATTGAAGAAAAAAAAGAAGGTGTTCTTGTTGGATTATTAAAAAAGGCTGGTGAGCTTGGCTTTCTTGGGATTGATGTCCCGGAAAAATATGGTGGAATGGGAATGGACAAGGCTATGAGCATGCTCGCCACTGAAATCATGGTGCCAGCAGGTTCCTTTGCTGTAGCAGTTTTGACTCACACTGGAATCGGAACGCTTCCTATTGTTTACTTTGGCACAGAAGAACAAAAACAAAAATACCTCCCCGGGCTTGCAAGCGGGGAGATTTTAGGTTGTTATGCGCTAACGGAGGCTGGAAGTGGAAGTGATGCACTTGGTGCTAAGGCGAAGGCTGTTTTAGACCCCTCAGGAAAATATTACATCTTAAATGGCGAGAAAATGTTTATTACAAATTCTGGTTTTGCTGACCTCTGTACTTTATTTGCAAAAGTTGATGGCGACAAATTTACAGCCTTTATAGTTGAAACAAAAACGCCCGGCTTCAGTACTGGTGCTGAAGAACACAAGATGGGAATCTTAGGGTCTTCAACAAGGTCCGTAGTGCTCGAAGATTGCAAAGTTCCAGTCGAAAATGTTCTTGGTGAAGTAGGAAAGGGACATCGTGTAGCATTCAACATTCTTAACATTGGAAGATTTAAATTAGGTGCTGGATGTATAGGAGCGGCAAAAGAAGTATTGAAGGTTTCAGCTGCTTATGCCAATCAGAGAGTACAGTTCAAACGCCCAATATCGAGTTTTGGAGCAATAAGAGATAAAATTGCTTTTATGGCGATAAAAATTTTTGCCACCGAAAGTATGACTTATAGACTTGCAGGAGTTATGGATGCTGCACTCGAAAAAATAAACCCTGATTTACCGGATGCCACAGAAAAACAGATAGCAGCAATTGAGGAATTTGCAATTGAGCAATCAATAATGAAGGTTTATGGTTCAGAAACCGCAGATGATGTCGCCGACGAAGGAGTTCAAATTCATGGTGGTTATGGCTACATAAAAGAGTACTATGTGGAAAGAGCTTACAGGGATTCAAGAATAAACAGAATTTTTGAAGGAACAAATGAAATTAACCGTCTTCTCATTCCTGGAACAATGCTAAAAAGAGCACTTAAAGGGAAATTTCCTTTTGGTGAGCTACTCGGTCAAATTGAAAAAATCATAGCAGATGAAACAAAAATGCCTGTTAGTGAAAGTGCCATTTTAAAAGAGGAATGCACAATTATTGACAGGGCAAAATTAGGTGTTCTTTTTGCTCTCAATCTTCTGAACCAGAGTTACATGATGGATTTAGTGGAACATAAAAAAGGGCAAACCCAGATGGCAATGCTAATGGGTGCTGATATGGTCATGGCTATTTTTGCCGCTGATAGTTCCCTTACAAGGGCAATTCAAATAGTAAAGGAAAAGGGGGAAGAAGCAGGTAAAATTGCAGTCTTACTTTCGGAACTTGTTCTCCACGATTGCATGAGCAAGATTCATTCAGCAGGCGAGCAGCTCATTGTAAATGTTTCAGGAGAAAAAGAACTCTCAAAAAATCTATCGATTTTCAATGCTTTTGTAAAAGTTCCTAACTACAAAACATTCGATATGAGAGAAAAAATTGCAGCGCACATGCTTTCCCGAGAAAGGTACTGCCTCGAATAAAATTTGCAAAAACCACGGAGGAAAAAGTGAAGGCAATCAAAAATGAAAAAACTCACCTTCTAAGGATTGATAAGGGAGAAAATATTACCAAAAGCATAATAGATTACGCCAAAGAAAATTCTATCAAATCAGGTATTGTTTATGGAATAGGAGCTCTTTGCAATGTTGAAATAGGATATTTCGATAGTACCTCAAAAGAATACAGGCGTAAACATCTCGAAGGAATTTTTGAATTACTCTCCTTAACTGGTAATATCACTCAAGATGGTGATTCGCCATTCCTCCATGCCCATGTAGTTTTAGGCTCCCGGGATTTTACTTTGACAGGAGGACACCTGTTTTCAGGTGATGTTGCAGTTACGGGAGAAATTTTTATAGTCGAGACTCCTTTCCATGTTGAAAGAAAAATAAACCAGGAAATCGGACTTAAATTAATTCAAATACCAGAAAAATAATTGGCTACAGATGGATTTAAAGAGAGAAATATTCGATTTGCTACTCAAACCAAGAAGCGTTGTTTTAATAGGTGCTTCTGCAACACCCGGGAAGTGGGGACTATTTATTTTGCACAATCTTTTAAAAGATGGTTATGATGGAAAGGTCTATGCTGTTGGAAGGAAAGGGGCAGAAGCACTCGGAATTAAATTCTTCGGTGGAATTGAAGAAATTAAAGACAATATAGACCTCGCTCTTATTGCTGTTCCTCCAGCATCAGTTTTGAGTGAAGTCGAGCGATGTATAGAAAAAGGTATTAAAGCAATATATGTAATTACAGGAGGGTTTGCAGAAACATCTGACCCGGAAGGTATCGAAGTAGAAAAAAAGTTAAAACAACTTTCACAGGAGCATCATGTAGCAATAGCGGGTCCAAATGGTCAGGGCATCTTAAATACACACATAAACCTCTGTGCTCAGATGTTTTTTACCATGCCCCCAAAAGGAGGAATATCACTAATAACACAAAGCGGTAACATAGGCGTTGTTCTCTCGAATTTTTCACTGCATAGCAAAATAGGAATGAGTAAAATCATTTCCACGGGTAATGCTGCATGCCTTGATATAGTAGATTTCTTAAAATATCTTTCCCTTGACGAAGAAACTCGTGTTATATGCGTATATGTAGAAGGGACGAAAAGGGGAAGGGAACTAACCAGTGCTATTGAAAGTACCTCCAGAGTTAAACCCGTCATTATAATGAAAGCAGGTAATACAGGAGCAGGTAAAAAAGCCGCTTTAAGCCACTCTGCAGCTCTGGCCGGAAGTGGTGCAATTTTCGAAGATGCCTGCAGGAGCGCAGGAGCTATAGTTGTTAATTCCCTTACAGAAATGTGGGATTCAGCCTGCATTTTATCATATCAACCACCTTTAAGAGGTCGAAATATCGGGATTCTAACACTTGGTGGAGGTCTTGGTGTAGTAACTGCAGACATAGCCACTGAAGAAGATTTTGAAATAAAACCTCTTCCGGAAGAATTAAAGTTGCATCTCGACAGAATTCTCCCCCCAAGATGGTCAAGAGGAAATCCTATTGACCTTGCAGCATCGGAAGGTCCTACGACAATTGTGGAAGTTCTCAATGCAATGGCTCGTTATGGAAATTTCGATGCCATAGTATTTGTTGGTTTTGGTGAGAATGGGCTTGCAAGGCATGTAATAGAAACAGGAAAATTCGGAAAAACCAGTCCTTTTACCGAAATATGTGAGGTAATGAAAGGCATTGAGAAAAATGTGGAAAACGCAGTTTTCAATATTATTGAAGAGAAAAAAATTCCTGTTATAGGTATTGCGGATGCGGTTTTAATGGCAAGAGAGATAGATAAGTCAATAATCATGTCGAGTGCAGAAAAGGGATTTTTTACTTTTCCAACCCCTGAACGAGGAATAAAAGCATTAAAAGTTCTTTACGAATATTCACAAAAATTAAAGGGTTAAGTTTTTTAACATGAAGACTCAAGAAGAAATAGAGAAGCTAATTTTTGAAAGGAAAAACAAGAGTCATAAAAGTCTTTCCGAATATGAATCACTCGAAATTGTTCGTTCCTTCAATATAGAAACTGCGGAAACTTTTCTTGCAGATGATTTAAGTGATGCAATAAAAAAGGCAGATAAAATCGGGTATCCGGTGGTTGTTAAGGGTGTTGTTGAGGGAGTTATGCATAAAACTGAAAAGGGGCTCGTTCATCCCTTCATTCGCAGTAAAGACGATTTGTATAAAGTAATTGAAGAAAATTTGCCTGACTGTAAACAATTTTTAATTCAGAAACAGGTAAGCGGCATTCGTGAAATTGCACTTGGATTTGTCAGAGATTTGACTTTTGGACCAACTGTAGTTATTGCTATGGGAGGAATCCATTCTGAACTCATAAGTGATTCAGCTTTTGTTCTTGCCCCTGTAGAAGAAAAAAAAGCAGAGGAAGCAATTTTAAGGCTTAAGAGCTCCAAAATGTTCGGAACTTACAGAGGAGAGAAACCTGTAAAAATGAATCTCCTCGTTCAACTTGTAAAAAAGGTGGGAGAAATTGCCATTAACTGCTCATCCATTCAAGAACTCGATATGAACCCTGTAATAATACAAAAAGATGGAACCCCAGTAGTTTGCAGCGCCTTAATTATAATTTGATTTAAAAAAAATTTGTAAACAATTTACAATATTAAACCGAAAATATAAAATAAGGTTTTATTAGAAATTTAAAAATTTAATAAGATATAAAAAAGTAGCGACAAATGCAAATTTACTACTATTGATATAAAATACCTTAATAAAAGAATTTATAAAGCACCTTAGAGGTGAAGATTATGGAACAAAGGACTTTATTTGAATTAGAAGAAAGAAAACTTATTAGTTTAAAAGAAGCCAGCATTTGGGCCTCTACATATTTCAATAGAAAAATTACTGTTTCAAATATTTCGTATCTAATACAGTATGGAAAAATAAAAAAATATTCAAGTAATGGAAACTCCCTTGTAAATATAGAAGAATTAAAAAATTATTACGATTCTTTATCTAAAAAAGAAAGATGGGAAAAAACATTAGGGAAAAATATTAATTGGCACCTTTCCTTTTCTCAATACAAAGAAGCAGAAAGGACAAAACATGTTCATAGATTGCATCCTTATAAAGGTAAATTCATTCCTCAATTGGTAGAGTATTTTCTCGATTCACATTTAGATGAATTCAAAAAAGAAGTATACTTTCATAGAGGAGATATAGTTTTAGATCCCTTTTGCGGGAGCGGAACAACATTGGTCCAGGCTAACGAATTAGGAATAAATGCTATTGGGATAGATATTTCTCCTTTTAACGCTTTAATTTCCAATGTAAAAGTTCAAGATCACAATTTATCTTCAATCGATGAAATAATTCAAAAATTTATTTTTAAACTAAAAGAATTTCAGAAAGATAAAAATAACATTTCTTTTGAAGAAGAATTACTATCAGAACTTACAAAATTCAATAATAAGTATTTTCCATCTCCAGAATACAAAATAAAAATTGATAACGGAGAAATAGACGAAAACGAATATGCAAAAGAAAAAGAAAAAGAATTTCTACCCGAATATTATGAATTGATAAAAAAATACAAAATTAAAATTGTTCAGGATAAAAGCAATACTTTTTTAGATAAATGGTTTTTGGACCCTGTAAGAAAGGAAATAGATTTTTTAGCACAAGAAATAAAAAAAATAGAGAACGAGGACGCAAGGAATGTTTTAACCATCATTTTAAGTAGAACTGCTCGATCTTGTAGAGCAACAACTCACGCTGATTTAGCAACATTAAAAGAGCCAGTTTTTACAACATATTACTGCAAAAAACATGGAAAAATTTGTAAACCAATTCTTTCAATAACTAAATGGTGGGAATTTTATGCATCTGACACAATAAATCGACTTAAAGAATTTGAGAAATTAAGAACTAATACAATTCAATTATGTTTGGTTGGAGATAGCAGATTAATAGATATTTATAAAGAAATAAAAAAAATAAATAAAGATTTTGCAGAAATGTTATTAAAACAAAAAATAAGAGGAATATTTTCAAGTCCACCTTATGTTGGACTTATCGATTACCACGAACAGCACGCCTATGCATATGAAATATTCAAATTTGAACGAAATGATGCATTAGAAATAGGACCTCTATCAAAAGGACAAAATGAAGAACAGAGAAAATTATACATTAAAGGTATAGCGGAAGTTCTTATAAATTGTAAAAAATACCTTCAAGATAATTATGATGTTTTTTTAGTAGCTAACGATAAGTTTAATCTTTATCCAAAGATTGCAGAATTGGCTAGTATGAGAATTGTTAATGAGTTTAAACGCCCGGTTCTGTGCCGTGTTGAGAAAGATAGGGAAACTCCTTATTCAGAATTCATATTTCATTTAAAGGAAATTTGAAATATGGTTCTTTCAAAGGAAAAAATAAAAAAAATTGAAGATACTATCAGGGAAAGCCTAAGATTTAAATTTTTAACATACAAACCAGAAACTAACAATATGCCATTTCATTATCGATTGCTTGGCAAGGATAGAATGGCGTTGTTTTCTTTTATTCACTCCTTGAATACAACTTTTGGCACCTCCATTTTTGAACCTGTTGCAGAAACATTAGCAAGTTTAAAATTTCCTATTGCAAGAAAGCAATTTGTAGTAGGTGATACAATTAGTGAAATGGCACAAATTGAGATACAACATATCATGAATGAATTAACAACAGGTCGTAAAAATCCAAATAAAACAGAAGAAAAAGAAAGAATAAAAAAAGTTGCTACTTCGGGCAATATTAATAAGCTAAAGACAGTAAAAGTAGATTTATTTGTAAAAGCAAACGATGGAAGCATTCATTTATTTGACTTAAAAACAGCTAAGCCTAATATCAGCAATTTCAAAGATTTTAAGAGAACATTATTAGAATGGATAGCAATATATTTATCAAAAAACCCTAATGCAAATATTAACTCATATATTGCCATTCCTTACAATCCTTACGAGCCAAAGCCTTATGAAAGATGGACATTGAAAGGTATGCTTGATTTGGATAATGAATTAAAGGTTGCTGAGGAATTCTGGGACTTTTTAGGAGGAAAGGGAGCATATTCTGATTTACTCGAATGTTTTGAGAGAGTGGGAATAGAATTGAGGCCAGAAATAGACAAATATTTTTCAAAATTTAAATAATTCTTCAGGATGTAAACCTATTTACAGGTGTTTTATGGAAAAAATTATTTTAGAGGAAAATTGGGCAAATTTTCTTGGTTTCGAAACGATAGATAAAGAAGGTAAAAGACACAATGACCTTCTTGTAGTTCGAGGAAATGGAAAATTGAGACTTGAAGATGATGGAATCCATTTTACAAGAATGGTCCCGGAAAAGAGTTTTTTCATCCCCGCCAGTAAAATAAAAAGAGTCGAGATTAGTAGTTCTCACAATGGCAAGTGGGTTTTATTCCCGATTGTACTAAAAATTTATTACGAAGAAGAAAGTGAGATAAAGGTTTTTGGCATTATGGTGAGATGGAAAAGGAGGAAATTGTGGAAGGAAAAAATAGAAAATCTAATGCAGAAATGAACAGGAAAATTATATTTAAAAGTCGAGGTCAAACTCTGGAATGATGTCAACATAAATTCCTTCAAGTTTATTTAAAATCTCCTTGACAGAATCGCTTACAACCCCATATTTTTCAATCAATTTTCTGGCACCCTCGTAATCACCTTTTGATTCTACTTCTATGAGATGACTTGAAAGATCTTCAACACCCTTTTCAATTGTATTGAAATCAACAGAGAAAGTGTGACTCTTTTCATCGAATCTGTACGCCCCTTTTTCAAAAAGGTAATTTAATATCAAAAGATCTGCCTTCCCATGAGCCTCATCAATTCCAAAACGAATAGACCTGAAAATTGAAGATAAAAATGTAACCCACATTTTACGCTCGCTCCCTTCTGGGAAAACCCCCTTTTTCTGTAAAAACCTGAATGCCCACATTCCAAGAACATCTGCCTTTGCCTCTTCTATTGCTGAATATAAATCCTTAAGTTCAACTCTTACCTCGGTTTTCTTCTTCCCTTTCGTAATAAAACCTGGACCAATACCATGAGAAATTTCGTGAAGTAAAACATGGCTGAAAAATTCATCTGAAGAAACATAAGAGATTTCATCGGGGAAAATTGCCTTCTCCGCTATAGGGTAGAGTATTGCATCATACTTTGCTTTTATAAAGTTCCTGAGTAACACCTTCTTGCTTCCCTTTTTTGCTCTCACTCTTTCGTCATTGGGAAGATTAAATGCTATAGTTTGAACCCCTGCCTTTGCATCACCTGCGGTGAAAATCACATCTACAACTACTATTGGATTCTTCTTTAGTTCTTCTTCTTTGTTAGTTTCAAAATTCCCCGGGATAGATTTTTCCATCTCAGGTATGAATTCTTCAATCTTTTCTAACTGCTTTGTAGCATCAGGGTCTCTCAAGCATATAAATGCCTCGAAAGAGGCTTTGTATCCAAAAAGAGAATCTTCATAAGTTTCGTAAGGACCAATTGTAACATCAATTAAATTATCCTTCACATCGAGCCATGCGATGTCACTTTCATAATAATCATTGGTTAAGAAAGCCTTTGCCCTTAAATCGAGATACTTTCTAAGACTTTTATTGTCACACAGAAGACTTGCCTCTTTGAGAAAATCAGCTGCTTTCTGAAGATGTTCCTTATAGTACTGCGAATAAGGAATTGCTTCCAGACCCTCCTTTGTTCTTACTATTATTGTAAACGGGTCAATAAACATTTTTTTGCTTTGAGGATGTGCAACAAGCCATGCAGTAAATTCATCCTTTGTCATATTTTGAGGATAAAATGTAGCACCAGGAGGCTTTAGTGGAACATTTATAAAAGGGTGATTTTTATCAAATCTGTCATAAGGTCCAAAATTTATATCAAAATACTTTTTTATCAAGGACGCTTTGGGGTCCTTGCTAATTTCAAGGTCAGAGCGAATCTGAACATTTCTTATACTCACCTGCCTTAGAAAAATTTCATCCATAACTTTCGCAGCTTCTATAAGTTTACGAAGCATTTTTTTCTGACCATCATTCAAAATTTCTTTATTCCACTCGATTTTAACTGGAAGGAGTTTTGAAAGTTGCTTTTCAACCCTCTGCCAGGCAGCAAACTGGCTCACTACTTCCTTCCCGGTATCTGATATATTTTCCCCTTTTAAGGATGTCTCAGGTTGTATTTCCTTTTGCATATTTTCACTACCCCCTTCGGGTGATCTTTTACACCCTGTTTGTGTAAAAATGAAGTAAAAAATTGTAAAAGCATAAAGTAGCCTTTTACACAGGCATTGCATTAAGGAATGGATGGAACAAAAATTCTGATGCATCTCGTCCCCTCTATCCTTATAATTTTTTCTATACTAAAATCATAAAAAAACCAGCATGGTTCAAAAAACTGGGCTTGATAAATCAAGCCCCTACAATAAACGATGAAATTTTACCCCTTTTTGCCACTTTTTGGGATAATTAAATTCGTTTTTTTAAACTTTGAACCATGCCAAAAAACCTTATGGTGGAGAGGAAATTACAACATTCATCTCATAATTGCCAGAATTCGAAGAAGAATATCCATCAACAATAATGTAATAGGTTCCTGCATCTACTGTAGTAGATATTCTTGAATGACGGGTATCAGGATAATCATCATTGCAAACTATTTCAGTTCCACCCACACAGGGTGATGAATGCATATGGAGGGTTCCATCGTATGTTGTTGTGGTGCTTAAAGTTACAGTTTTTCTTTCAGTAAGTGTAAGTTCGAAAACAGCATCAGGAGAATTACTATTATTTCCGCATGATGCTGTGAAGTCATTTGTCATACCCGTTGTTGAACCTATGAAAAGCCCCCCTTCTGGAGGAATTACATAAGGTGAGGAACAATTATCATTTGTTGGAGGCACATTATAAACATTGGTATAAGGAGCAAGTTCAATTGAAATATTGAAATTACCCTGTGTCGCACCCTCTACAATTACATAGTAATCTCCTGCCTCAAGCCCCCTTGCCAATAGAGAATTTTCCGCACAGTAAATTTCACTTCCCCTGTCACCGCAAACGCTTTGGACAGAAATTACTGCCGGTCTGAAATCTCCTAATACATTTATGCTTACATCGTGGTCTTCGGAAAGATGAAGGATGTAAACTACATCCAATTTCGAAGTTCCACCACATCCCGTTGTGTAATCGTCTCTCATGGTCCTTGTTGAACCAACAACAGAACCTCCATCAAGGGGAAGTTCATCCGGTGTAGAACATGTATCATTTTCAGGAAAACAGCGCAGGTCGTAAAGGTCAACCATCCTGTCACAATTGTTGTCTATTCCATCGTTACATATTTCCTCTGCCTCTGGATGTATTTCAGGGTCCTGGTCATTGCAGTCATTTCCTGTTATTCTATTCCCTTCATCATCAATCATCGAACATTGCCTGTCCCCATAGCCATCACCATCTGCATCGCGAATCTTTTTCTTGCACTCACCTGTGGCACTATCACAGTAGTCTTCGGTGCAGTCGTTGTTATCGTTGCAATAAATCGGGGAGCCTCCAACACAGCCAGTTTCTCTGTTTGAAAATGGAGAATTTGGGATGCACCTTTCAATACCATTACAAACATCCCCATCATCGCAAAGAGAGTCATCGTAATCGTGTGTGCATGCGTTAAGTTCCTCACTGCAGGAATCTCTGGTGCACGCAATGTGGTCATCACAATCAGGTTGAACTCCAGGCTGACATATACCATCAACACAAACTTCTATTCCATCACAATAGATACCATTACTGCATTCGTAATCGAATCTACAAAAACCTTCTGGCAATTCGGGCACTGGATTTTCACCTGTAATTTCGACATCCATATTTATATCAGAGTCTTTCTGACTGGATTCATCGGAACAACAGGAAAAATTTATTATTACTACTAAAAAAATTGCTTTTATAAGAACGATTTTCTTCATTTGAATCTTCTCCTTATCCTAAAAATCCAATCTCTCCTGGTACAATTATGAGAACTTCTTTTTCGTCAAGATTAGTCGTTCTGTTACCCCTAACAATAATCTTGCACCTGAATGCCCTCGGCATTCTCTCCTCGTCAAGAAAATCGTTAAGAAATTCAACCTCGAATGTCAAAATTGCTCCTGGCAGAACCCCATAAAAAACATGCTCATCCATACCCGTAACATTTTCTGCTGGAGACGCCCGCAGAGGAGTAACACGCTTTATGAATTGTGTAGCATCTATACCATCATTAACTGGTGGAATTTCTGCTACTATAGTATCAACATCGAAAGCAACCTGACTTGCCAAAGTAACAACCGCTTCGACAATAGTCAAATCTATATCATGCCCGTCAGAGGCAATCTCAAATAGAAGCGGCGAGCCACTCCTTGAAACAGTTCCCGTATCAATTGATATAGCCCTAAAATCCACATCCGCTTCACCGGAATCAACTCCTATGAACCTCGCTCCAACATCATTAAGAGCATTAATTACCTGAGCATAGGAATGAGGAGTGGGGAAAATTGGAGGATCGCTATCATAAACTATTCCCGAAGGACCATTGCGAGCCTCTGCATCAGAAAATCCTATAAAAATTGGTAGCGCTCCGACTCTAAAGCAGGGATAACCCCATCCAGTATCGAGGCATCCAGGTGCTGGTGGCAAATGCGCTCCAAAACCTTCACCTGTAACCATCTGATAGAGTGCTTCCAAAATTGTTGTGTAACCACAGCCCCCGTCACTTGTAAATGCATTGATTGCTGATTGAACCGCAGGAATATCGTTTGTTACATTCTGTCTTACTCTTACAGGGAAGTATCCTGTGTCACATTCATCCCGAAACTCACCAACTCCAATCCATGCATCAGGTATTTCTGCAACTATTCCTGGAACAATAGTACCCTGAAGTTTTGTTTTAATGGTATCTATTTCTTCATACATTGAACCTGTGCTGTCTATCAGGAAAAATACATCTGCCTGCCTGATTTTTGTGGAAAAATCAAATTCCCTTACCTCAGAAGGACCTGTCGGCTTAAATGGGAGTATAAGATAAAAACCATCTATTTTGCTGTTTGCGTCTGCACAATCGGTACCTACAGTGTATTCCGCTAAATCAGTGAAACCGTCTCCATCAGAATCAACAAGTGAACCTGAGCATCCCGTAATGGATTCAAGCCTGTCATCAAGTCCATCATTATCAGAATCAATATCTGTGTAATCGGGATTACCATCCTCATCAGAATCTACAGGAGGTGTTTGCGGGTTCTCATCACCTGCTTCAATCCTGTCAGGTATCCCATCATTATCGCTATCGGTATCCCTGAAATTTGGAATACCATCTAAATCTGCATCCCCTCTCCTTTCGTCTGAATCAAGTACAGTATCATTATCAGAATCTAAATCCCACATATCAGGAACACCATCATGGTCGGTATCAACAGGTTCCCTCGAATCAGGACCAATTTCAACAGAATCTTCCAGTCCATCCCCATCATCATCTTTATCATAAGCATTTGGTACCCCGTCTCTATCTACATCCTCCAGTCCATCCACACTATCCGGTCTCCCGTTATTATCAGAATCCCAGTCTTTGAAATTCGGTAAACCATCAAAATCAGAATCAGGTGGCTGTAACACACACTTCCCTTCCCCTTTCTCCATAGAATCTTCCACTCCATCTCCATCAGAATCGCGGTCATAAATATTTGAAACAGTATCCCCATCTATATCTTCGAAACCTTCAACATTATCAGGAATACCATCTCCATCGCTATCCATTAAACCAATTTCTTCACAATCTTTATCGGTAAATGGTAATTCCTCATTAACACCATCGTTAATTCCCACATCTTTTCCTCCATCCTCCACCGAACTGCAACCCGAAAAAATTATAAATGTAAAAACAAAAATTATGCATCCTGTAGATTTGTATTGTCTTTTCATTTTATTTCCCTCTTTTATTCCCTTATTAATTTATTAATTTAGTTTTTTAAGAAAACCTTGATTCTCACTTATATAATGAAAAAAACAAAAAAGTAAATTTTAATTTATTAAATTGCAAGAGCAACCCTCTTCAGATACTTTGCCACTAACGGTATCCCCATCAGCATCATCCCCCCCTTCCTCCACAACTTCCGCAATAGCTTCCTCAAATCCCTCCTCAACAGTTTCTAAGACCTCTTCCTCAATCGGTGATAACTCTTCAACTAATTCTTCGCTCTCTTCTGTTACTCCAACCGGTGTACCTTCAGGAAAAGTGCAATCATTTCCCGGGTCTCCTGTTTCCGCATCATACCTTAAAAGCGTCAAATATGCACCCCCTGCCCATCCCCTCGTTCTATCAGCAAAATCATAAGCAAACATCACCGATGGACCTTCATAATCAAATTCTTCCACAAAGGTGTTTCCTCCATCTATTGAATGAAGGAATAGGTCACGGATGGAATCGCCGGCTTTCCTATGACCTATAAGCCATATTTCGCACATTGAAAACAACTTAATATACAAAAGTTCATCTGTATCGGAGGGAATTCCTATCGAACCCGGGTCGATACTACTCCAGGAATTACCTCCGTCCTGGGTAATCAGTATTTTTGGATTACTTCCGTCGGTACCAATTACCCATCCCCTCTGCTCATCGAGAAAATCAACTGTCTGTAAGCCGTAACCCAGCCCCCCGATGACTTCCCTCCATTCCACACCCCTGTTATCACTGAAAAATATCGTGCCAGTATCATATCTGTCAGGCCAATCATCCCCATCAAGGTCATATCCATTCGCTCCTATCATCCATGTATGATTATCATCTACAATATCCAATCCATTTATAGGCAAGTTTATCCCGGTTTCTATTTTTTCCCATGAATGACCACCATCGTTAGTAGTTAAAAAAAGTCTGGTAGTTTCACCTGACATGCTTGAACTATCTCCAACCGCAATGCCATCTTCGAGAGAATATGATTTAATGATTCTAATGGTAGTAAGAGGTATAGGACCAAACCATTCCCCGGGAATCTGCACTTCTGAAAAATTTAAGCCATCTTCTGTGTAATAGATTGCCCCAAGTCCTCCCATCCATCCATGAGTTTGATCCCTGAAATGAATGGTCATAAATAGAGGGAGCAATAACTCTCCGGTGTAAGTCATGTCGTCCCATGTTTGCCCCCCATCATCTGTTCTTTTAAGGATATAAGCGCTATTAGCAATTCCAATAACCGCTGCAGAATCCCTGTTTATCGCCGTTAAAGCAATATAACCGTTGTCCTTGACAGGGTCCTCAGTAATTACTGTCCATCCTGCCATACTTTCATGTGTGGAAAGCAATAGGAGGAAAAATGAAATTAAAAAGGTTATCTTAATATAGTTAATTTTCTTCATAAATAAAATTATATAATCTACTTTGAAGAAATTTCAAAGGTTTTTACAGCTTATTAACATAGAAAATTTAAAAAATCAGTCTGCTTATGGAATATATTCCTGTTTTCCGGGTTAAAGTTTAATTTGCAGGGCAAACAGCCGTTTGCCCATAGGAGGGTTTAGTGGATTTGCGTGGCTGAAAGCCACATTAGCAAACACTCGGACCCTACCTGCGAAGTGCTCCATTCGAGAAAAACCTTTGCAGTAATACATACAGAACGGAGCACTTGTTGACATATTTAAAATGTGTGCATATATTGCATGAAAGTTTTCACATTCATATTTTAAATCAAAAATAATATTATTTTTCGTTTAGGAGGATAAAAGGATGAGTTCAACCGGTGAAGTTATGATAGATGTGGATAGAGTAACGAAATATTATGGTACTCTAAAGGCACTCGATAATATAAGTTTCAAACTTCATCGTGGAGAAGTTCTTGGTTTTCTTGGACCAAATGGTGCAGGTAAAACCACCACGATGAAAATCCTGACCTGCTACTTTTCACCCTCATCAGGCAAGGTAAAAGTCCGTGGATTAGATGTTTTCGATAAATCAAGAGAAGTCAGGGCATTAATTGGTTATCTACCTGAAAATGCCCCGCTCTATGGAGAGATGACAGCACGGGAGTACCTTGAATTTGTAGGCGATGTAAGGGAAATTCCGCACAGAAATATTAATTCGAGAATCAACTCAATAGCAGAGGTTTGCGGGTTAACCGATGTACTTGAGCGAGAAATAAGAACGCTTTCCAAGGGTTATCGCCAGAGAGTGGGGCTGGCTCAGGCGATGATTCATGACCCTGAAGTTATTATTCTCGATGAGCCCACAAGTGGACTTGACCCCAACCAGATTGTAGAAATAAGGAAACTCATTAAAGAAATAGGAAAAGAAAAAACAATCATTCTTTCAACTCATAATCTTTCCGAAGTTCAGGTAACCTGCAACAGAGTCATCATCATCCACAAAGGGAAAATTGTAGCAGATTCACCAACCGATAAGATTCAACAGCAGATGGGACCAAGCAAATTCAAAGTTGTATTCAAGAAAAATGGAATCTCTAAGGATGAAATAGCAGAGCAGTTGAAATCACTGTCTGGAGTATCAACGGTTTCAGAATCTGCAAATCCGGAAGAGGGAACTATCTCATTTGATATAGACGGTAAAGGTGATGAGGATTTGAGGGTAAAATTCTTCGATTTTGCTGTAGAAAAGAAGCTCAAACTTCTGGAACTCAGAAGAGAAAAACTAAACCTCGAAAGTATATTTATGGAAATCACTCAGGAGTAAACCATGAATAGAACACTTACCATTGCAAAGAGAGAATTTTTATCATTTTTCAATAGCCCTGTTGCATACATAGTAATTGCTATTTTCCTTGTTACAGTCGGAATGCTATTTTTTATTTTAGGGGCTTTTTTTCTTCGTCAGGAAGCATCAATGAGACCATTTTTCGGTTATGCTCACCTGTGCTTTTTGTTTCTTGCACCTGCCCTGACCATGAAGATGATTGCAGAAGAAAAGCGTTCGGGTACATTCGAAATTCTCGTTACTTTACCCTTACGAGAATATGAAATAGTTCTTGGAAAATTTCTTGCAGCACTTGCAGTCTTAATCATTGCTCTGATTTTAACAGTTCCTTACGCAATAAGCATTTCGATGCTTGGGGACCTTGACTGGGGACATGTAATAGGAGGGTATCTGGGTCTTGTGTTACTTGGCGGTGTCTATCTTTCAATTGGAATACTTGCTTCGACATGGACTGACCATCAAATAGTTTCTTTCGTGGTTGCTCTGATAATTTCATTTGCACTTTACATAATGGAGTGGGGACTTAACTTTATGCCTGAATGGATGGTGAGTATCTTTGGTAACATTAGCGTCCAAAAACATTTTGATAATCTGGCACGAGGAGTTGTGGATTCGAGAAATTTAATTTTCTTTCTCTCAATAGTAACATTTGCACTTGCATGGGCTGTTCGAAGTATAGAAGCAAGGAAATGGAAATAGAATTTTTAAAGCAGGAGTTTTAATCATGGAAGAAAGAGCACAAGCAAGAGGAGAATCAGCACTTTTTATTTTGATTTTTGCTGGAATTTTAATAGTTGTAAACATAATAAGCATAAAGCTTTTCTTTCGTCTTGACCTTACCCGTAACCGTGCACATTCCCTCTCCGCAGGTTCATTGAGAGCAGTTGAAAATCTCAAAGACAGGATGACAGTAAAAGCCTATTTTACCAAAAATCTTCCTCCGCCTTTCAATACTACCGAACAATATGTAAGGGACCTTCTTGATGAATATAAAAGCAGGTCGAAGGGTAAAATGAAGGTGGAATTTATAGACCCCTCAACCGAAAAACTTGCGGAAGAAGCGAGAACCGCTGGCATAAGAGAAGTAACTCATCAGGTAATAGAAAAAGACCAGGCAGCAGAAAAGAAAGGTTTCAGGGGGATTCAGTTTATTTACATGGGGGACAGCAAGGTCATTGATGTCATAACTGACACAGAAGGTCTTGAATATGAAATAACATCAAAAATAAAACAACTTATAGGAGAAAAGAAGTCTGTTGCTTTCCTGCAGGGACACAAAGAACCGAAAACAATGAGCCCTCCACCAGAAAATCCATACGATTCAGAAGAAAAAAGGGAGCCGGCACCACTGGAGGGTTCAAGAAAATTGATGACACAGTTTAATGTAAGGGAAATAGACCTTAAAAAAGGAGAAGAAACAATACCGGAAGACATAGAAGGACTACTGGTAATTGGACCAACGGAAAAGATAGAAGAAGCAGAGCTTTACAGAATAGACCAGTTCCTTATGAGAGGTGGTAATGCAGCATTTTTTGTTGATGGCATCACAGTTGATACTTCTACTGGAATACCTTCAACAAAGAGCAACGATATCGGGCTGGACGATTTCTTAAAACATTTTGGGATAACTTTGCGCAAGGATATGGTCTTCGATTTTCAATGCGACACTGTTCCAATAAGAGGACCTTTCGGTCTTCCGCTTGCAACCCGTTATCCTGCGTGGCTTCTGGCTAAAATTGAAGCGGGTGAGCACCCAACTACTTTCAAACTGCCAGTTTTAACTTTCCCATGGGCTTCAAGTCTCCAGATTCGTAAAAATCCTCCTGCAGGAAATGTAAAAATTGAAGTTCTCGCAAAGAGCACCGACAAATCGTGGAGTGAAGAAGGAAATGTTCAGCTTGAACCATCCCAGAGCGATTGGAGGGATAGATTTCAGAAATCATCCCGAAAAGGTCCTTTTGTGCTGGCTGCCGCAGTGGAGGGAAAATTCCAGAGTTTTTTCAATGGGAAAGAAATACCGGAAAAAGCAAAGGCGGGAAACAAGGAGAAATTAAATCAGGCTATTAAAAAAGGAAGAATTTTAGTTGCTGGAAGTTCTCAAATGGTTTTGGACCCTATCATTCAGGTTCTATCAAGACTGCACAGGTCAGGAGACTTACCAGCAAATCAGGTATTTATGCTAAATACAGTAGACTGGCTCGTTCAGGATGAGGATTTGATTGCCGTAAGGGCAAAAGGAGTAGAAAACCCACGCCTGAGAGAAGTAAGCCCTGCTACCCGTGACTTTGTAAAATATGGAAATATATTTGCGTGGCCACTTCTTTTAATTTTTGCTGGAATCATAAGATGGGTTGTTAGAGCCAAAAGGGGAAAGAGAAAGATAAAGGAAAGTGAAAGTAAAGGTGAAAATAATCGCACTATTAGTGAAGAAGAAGTAAAAGAGCAAAAAACAAATGAAAAATAGTGGAGGATGAAAAAAGATGAGAGGTAGAAATCTTTTAATTGCAGTTGTCGTTCTTGTAGTTTTGATTGTCATTGCTATTTTTGTAATGAAAGAACCCCCTCATGAACAAATTACAGCTTCCTTTCCTAAAGTAGAAAAGGACAAGGTTACAAAAGTATGGATAAAAACCCCGATTAAAGAACAAAAAGAAAAGGGGAATGATTCGGATGCTGGTAAGGTAACTTTTGAAGAAGTTACACTTGAAAAGCAAAATGATGACAAAGCCCCCAAATGGATGGTTACTTCGCCAGTTTTATACGAGGCTTATCAATCCTATGTGGATTCTATGATTTCGAGACTGGAAGAACTCAAAATTGAATCAATAGCAGCTGAGAACAAAACTTCATATTCCACTCTTGAAATAGATGCTGACCATGCTACTGAAGTAAAGGTTTATGAGGGGGAAAAACTTCTGACTCACTTTTTAGTTGGAGGATACAAAGGTGGAGCTACAATGGTAAGGTTTCCCAACGATGAAAAGGTTTACAGGGTTAGAGGTTCAATAAATTACCTGTTTGCAAAACCAGTAAGGGATTGGAGGGAAAAAAGAATCATTGATATAGAAAATGATAATGTAACAAGATTGGAATTTGTCAACCCAAATGGAAGTTTTACATTTTCGAAAGTGGAAAATAACTGGAAAAATTTAAGCCAGACTCCTATACCTGATTATGATTCGAAAAAAATAAGTGGTTTTGTTTCAACGATAGCACATTTGAGAGCATCAGATTTTGAGGATAAATTAAAGCCCGAAGAAGCGGGGCTTGGAGTGGGAGCAGCAAGCGTAACGGTATTTTACACTGAAAAGAAAAAGGACAGTATTGACGCAGCAACTGGAGAAGATATTCCCCAGGATGAAGAAGCAGTAGAAGCAAATCAAACAAAACAGGAGATAATTTTAATTGGCAACCAGAAAGACAGTTCAAATTACTACATCAAATTAAAAGATAAGCCTCAAATATTTTTGATTTCTAAATATACAGCAGAAAGACTTACCCCAACAGCGGATAAGTTTTCCACTCCGCCAAAAAAAGAATCTGCAAAAACATTAGAATCAAAATCCTCGGAAGAGGTTTCATCCATTCCTGATGCTTCAACTGACGCAACTTCAATACCGCCTGAGGTTATGAAAAAAATTCAGGCTGAAATTAAAAAACAGCAAATGCTCAAACAGTTAACAAATCAAGCAAAATAGATTTTATTATTAATGTGAAAATGATAAATAAACAATCATGGATTCCCGACGGAGTTTATCCCTGTGAAAACAGGGACGGGAATGACAGAGGAAGGTCATTTAGATTTCTGCTTCCGCGAGGATAAGAAGTCATTCCTGCGGAAACAGGAATGTATTGATTTAAATTTTCATTTGTAGGGTGTTGGCAAAATTGCCCATAAGTGTTTGATATGAATTCTTATAGATTAAAGAACAACGATGGATTCTCCTTCAGATTTTTGACCTAAATACCTAACAAGCACGACGGTGATATTATCCACACCTCCCTGGTTATTAGCGGCTTCTACTAATTTTGAACATGCAAGAGGCAAATCATGATTGGTTTTCTCAACTATTGTAAGCATCTCCTGATCACTTATCATACCGGAAAGACCATCGCTGCAAATCAGGAAAATATCACCCGGTTTTGGTACTTCAAATCTTGTATCAACTTTCACAGAATCCTTCATCCCAAGTGCTCTAACAATCACATTCTTATGAGGGAATCTTTCAATCTCTTCAGGAGTAAGTTTTTTCATTTTCATGTAATCGTTCAAAAGTGAGTGGTCTTCGGTTAGTTGTTCAATCTTAGCATCCCGAATTCTGTAAACCCTTGAATCTCCCACATGAGCAACATATACTCCTTCCGTTACAAAAAAAACCGCCGCAATTGTTGTTCCCATACCTCTATATTTGGGTTCGGCTTGAGAAGCTTCATAAATCCGCAGATTCGCCAGTTTGATTCCTGTTATTAATCTGTTCTCCTCGTATTTTCTTGATTTATCCATTTTATAAGGCCATGTAGAATCGGGATCCTGACTTGTCGCCTGAAAAAAACTCTTTATTGTTTCAGCAGAAATCTGACTGGCAACTTCTCCAGAAGCATGCCCCCCCATACCGTCACAAACAAGGTAAAGATTCTCATCTTCTAAAATTGCAAAGGTATCCTCGTTATGAGCCCGTTTCCGACCTACATTTGTTTCACCAGCACAAACAACTGGTATTTTCTCAGTAGGCAAAGTTTAAATCCTCCTATTATTTTATTACTAACAAATTTTTTGATAACATATCCTGAAAAAATATCAAGAAGCAATAGTAATTTTTATTTTTTCCATATTTAAAAAAATGGCAGATTTAAATAAGAGTAAAAATTTTATAAGTTTACTTGATATTAAAAGTTTTTGTAGGTAGGTTTGTTTTTAAACAACCAAAAGGAGGAAAAAATGAGGAAAGAACACATTTTAAAAACATCTATTATTGCTGCTCTGACCATTTTCTTTCTAATGAATTTGTCCTGTGGAGGAGCGAAGGGTCGGGGGGCAAATGAACCACTTAGAACAGGCAAAGCGAAATATGATAACTACTTCGAAAAAGCCGACAGAGTTGAAAAACAAATCAAGGAAGCAAGGGAGAACCTTCAAAAAGCACAGGCGGATCTTGCTGTTGCTGTAGGTCTTGATGCAAAAGCCACTTTGCCTCAAATCAAAGATGCTATCAAAACATTGATTGAAAATTCAGTGGTAAAAGCTGGTGGACATGTGGAGGTTACGATAGAGGGTGGTATTTTTGGTAGTGGCGGGGCTTCTTTAGGAAGTGAAGGATTATCTGCTGGCGCAGAAGGAAGTGCTGAAATCAAAGTCGTTATTAAGGTAGTAGGAGATGTTCAGGTTTCAGCTGAAGTAGAGAAACTCACCCAGGCTGCACAAATTGCCCTCGCTGCATCTGCAAAGGCTGCAACAGATTTGAAAGGTATTGGCGCTGAGGTTCCTGATTTGATTACCGAGGGGGCGGATTTGAGTGCCAGTGTGGCTACCGACTTCGACCCGATAACTGCTGCAAAAGTTACTGCAAGATTAACGGGACTGACTTCCATTTTCAAGGAAGCATCTGCCCTTTTCGATGCTTCTTTTAACTTTACTATAGAAATTAAAGCAAGTTTTACAATGGAAGCATCCGCTGAAGCATCTGCATGAATCTTTACTGTTGATGCTTTTTTTTCCTGAATGAAACTCATTCCCGACCATCCACACGCAAAGTTTCTCCTGGATGTAAAAAAACCAGGTCGTTATGCAGGTTCAGAATATGGATGTGCTTCCATTCCACAGGACTGTGAAGTTTCACTTGTTCTGATTTTCCCTGATGTTTACGAAATAGGTTGCTCGAACCTCGGTATAACAATTCTCTACAGGATTGCATCCTCGATTCCTGGCGTCCGGGTGGAAAGGGCTTTTACCCCATGGGGAGATTATATTGAAAAATTAAAGGAATATAATGAAACAATTCGGAGCTATGAAACTGCAACCCCATTAAAGGATTTTGATATAATCGGTTTTTCACTACAGCATGAGCTGCTTTATACAAATGTTCTGTTAACACTTAAACTCACCGGAATACCTATTCGAAGTAATGACAGAGATGGAAAACCCCTCATTATAGCGGGAGGTCCGTGCACATCAAATCCTGAGCCCCTGTCACCTTTTATTGATGCTTTTGTTCTTGGTGACGGAGAACCGGTACTACCCCGGATTCTGGAAGCTGTTTCAAATGCAAAAAAAAGGAAAACTTTTAGAAAAGAACTCCTCAACTCTCTGGCAACTATTGATGGTATCTATGTGCCTTCTTTTTATGAAAGGGAAAAAATAAATGAAAAAAGATGGTTTGTGAAGGGTAAAATTTTAGGTTCTAATGCACCATATCCAGTAAAATACTCACTTTTTGATGATATAAATAAAAACTCAGAATTATTACCGATAATACCTGCAATTGAGCCTGTATTCGACAGATACCAGATTGAAATTACGAGGGGATGTGGATGGAAATGCAGGTTTTGCCATGCTGGGATCGTTTACAAACCCGTAAGACACCGATCCGCAGAAAGTGTTATAAAAGAGGCAGTTGAAGGAATTTTTAAAACAGGATATGGTTCCCTCTCCTTTTCGAGTTTATCTTCGGCGGATTATCCTTATCTTGAGTATGTGACCGGGATATTGAAACCATTCATAGAATCTGAAAGGATAAATCTTAGCATTTCCTCATTGAGGTCTTACGGTTTAAGCAGGAGTGTCCTTGAAGCAATTTCTTCTGTCAAGGCAACAGGAATTACTCTCGCTCCCGAAGCAGGCACAGCACGCATGAGGTCAATAATCGGGAAACAGATTAAAAACGAAGATTTATTTGAGAGTTTAGAACTGTTACTTAAATCGGGATGGAGAAGGGTCAAACTATACTTTATGATAGGTCTTCCCATGGAATCCGACGAGGATGTGGAGGGAATTGCTGAAACCCTAAGCGAATGTAGAAAAAAAATTGGAACAAAGCATTTGAGTATTTCCGCATCAATATCAAATTTTGTCCCAAAGCCATTTACCGCCTTTGAAAGGTGCAGAATTAACACCCCTCAAGAACTAATTTCCAAAAAGCAAAAACTTATTCTTAGAATGCGAAGGATTGGAGCGACTAATATTAACATTGAGTTCCACGACCCGTATTGGAGTTTCCTTGAAGGAATTCTTTCGAGAGGCGGTTTAGAACTTGCTGAAATACTTGAATCCGCAGTATCTTCTGGTTGTTACATGGACAACTGGACAGAAATGTTCAAATTTGACAGCTGGAAAATTGCTTTTGAGAATCATGGTCTAAAAATGGAAGAGTTTGCAATGGAAATACCCGAAGATTTCAGTCTTCCATGGAGTCACATCCAGGCACCTGTCTCAGATGAATTTATCAGAAAGGATTATCAAAAAGCAAAAATGGGAATTGAACCGGATATCTGCTTTGCAACCTCGAGGAGTGATTCCTGTGACGGCTGTGGCGCTGACTGTGATTTAAAATTTTTTAAATACGATACCCCACCTTTTGAATTTAATTCCTTTATAACGGACAGAATAAAAAAACACCGTTCAAAGTCCCTCGCTTCCTTTGGAGAAGAGCTTCCATCTGAAACTCGTTTAAGTCTCGGGATGGGATTCATACGTTTCGGACGAGCAATTTATGCGGGGCATCAGGACATTGTGAGAATAATGGAACATATTTTTAGAAGAGCGGGACTTCCAATGAGATATTCACAAGGTTTTAGTCCAAAACCAATAATCAATTTCAGGTGTGCACTCCCTCTTGGGGTCATAGGAATCAATGAAGAAGTATTTGTTGAAATTGCATCAAAACCACAAAATACAAATGACCTCGTAGAAATTTTAAATAACTGCACCCACCCTGGAATTGAGTTCATTTCGTCCAGAGTTATTGAGCGCCATACTTTGAAACAGATTCTCAAAAATTTACCATCCATTACCTTCTTTGTAATTCTTCCCGCAGATACAAAAATTGACGATATTAAATCCGCAGTAGCCTCTATTAATAAAAGAGAAGAGATCAAAATCATCAATCAATATAAATCAGATGAGGATACAAAAGAAGCAAATCGTTATTTAAATATCAAAGGCATGATAAAAAATGTTTCCATTGCGGAAAAAACCTCCTCTAAATTTTTTGATGATAATGATTTGCAGGGGCATTTTTTACGTTTTGAAACAGTACCTCAAAATGGGCATCTCGTTAAAATAAACCATATCCACCAAATTCTTTCTCAATACAATCTTACCCCCCTCTGGTTTATTCGAAAAATTGAGTAATGTTTCATTTAATCAATTTACCCGATAGCAATGGTATTTCAAATCAGGGTTAGCGACCTTTTTTCAGTTCTAAAAAGACAAGGCGGGCTATAGCCTTGAGGGTTTCAAAAACTCCGATTCCCTGTGGTGCTACTGCTTCGAAATCCTGAAGTCCACGGGGATTTAAAAGTTCTCTCATTTCTTTGACAGAAGCAACATAAGGCAAATCTCTTTTATTATATTGAATAACCATAGGTATTGAAAGTATATCGTATCCCTGGTCCTTTAGATTTTCTTCTAAGTTTTCCATACTCTCGAGGTTTGCCTCCATTCTGTCTATTTGCGAATCAGCCACAAAAACAATCCCGTCCACTCCCTTCAAAATGAGTTTACGACTTGCATTATAAAATACCTGACCGGGTACAGTATAAAGGTGAAAGCGGGTTTTAAATCCTCTTATCTCACCGAGACTCAAGGGAAGGAAATCAAAAAAGAGGGTTCTTTCTGTTTCAGTTGCAAGGGAAATCATTTTCCCCTTGGCATTTGGATTTGTATGAGCATAAATATACTGAAGATTCGTCGTTTTCCCACAAAGACCGGGTCCGTAATAAACTATTTTGCAGTTAATTTCCCTGGCCGGAACATTAATAAAAGACATTGTCTTCCTGCCGACTTTACTCTTTGAAAAGATTTTCTATATCTTCATCTGTTATTTGGTCCAGAGGAGTTTGTGCACCTGGACTTTCAGCTTTCTTTAAAAGTCTCATTAAAACAGCTGTTAAATCTTCAGCAGCCTTTCTCATTCTCAAACGCACCAATCCCAAAGAACTCCTCTGGTCAAATATTACAACCATAATTACTCTCTGAGCAACTATCTGAATATGTATGTTCGATTTTTCTCCCTCATGAAACTGAGTCGTAAACTCATTTTCTTTTAGCAAACTCGCTATTCCACCTGTTGCAGCAATATTTCCTGCTGTAAGAGAAGCCAGAGATGTAATATCAATCTGCTCGGTCTCTCCGCTCGAAGCAATAGGTTGCCCATTTTTGTCAACTATGAAAACAACCTTAGCATTAGCATCGTGCTGAAGTTTATCACAAATTGCCTGAATTTCTCTGAACTCTTCGTCAAACATAACCTGTGGAGATTCCATGAGACCTCCTTTTTTATACCCTTTTTCGATTAACTAACAGATAATAAAACTTATTGCAAGGGTAAAAAAAACTTAAAATTCATTAGAAAAAATTACGGGCAAAATAGCCATGGATTGCAAAATGTTCCTATCGGAGTAGCAGGGTCACATAAAGTTGAATTGTAACCTGCACATAGTCTGCAATCTACCGGACCATCCTGAAAATCAAGGAAGCAAATTTTTTCAGTCGTTGTGCTTTCAGATGAATGGCAGTTATATGAACCTATACTTTCATCCCATGTATCACTCGGGAAATAAACGAGGCAACCACAGCAAACTGTAACCGGAAAATAAAAGTATGGGGTTTCTACATTCTGCCCACCAGCAGTGACGCCAGTTACTTTGATCCTTAAAATAATTGTAGATTTCACCGGGGATGTGCATAAATCATTCACTCTATAAAGAACCCCGGGTGAAAGATCAGAAATTCGAGAATACATATCTTTAGTTATTGTTTCAAAATCCATAGAAGTCGCTCCACCTTCTGGTTCTACTGTACAGGGGCTCGGGACAAAGGATTCGCCGCTCAATTCATTGTCATTCAAATCCATTACAGTTACCCACGCTCCATCCACCTGAATGAGGTTGGATTCTGCAGCAAGGGGATTGAGCTTTTTGCTGGAAGTCATGTCATTGATCGTAAGAGGATGCACATGATATGCTCCGAGCAGTCCTATATCCCATATACCCCACGAATAGTAAGTAGCACTCTTATCGGCAGGTATTACGCATTCTTCTGTTGGAACTTTCATGTCCTGTATGTAAAATGAAGCCCTGTTTTCCGTACATCCTGAAACAATCTGACAGAATAAAATCAAGGAAAAAATTTTTCGAATCATATTTTTCCTCCCTGATATCGGGTTAGACCCTAATTTCCTTTAAATTTACTCATTAATATTATAACACAAAATTTAAATTTTACCTTTTAAATTTTACTTTCCTATGCTCTCAGCTCTATTAACAATCCTTGGCGTTATAAATATAAGCAGTTCTGTTCTTCTATCAGTGTCTGTTCTTTTCTTAAATAACCATCCTATAACTGGAATTTTGCTAAAAAACGGTACCTGATTGAAACTCTTTCCATAGTTTCTCGTATAAATCCCTCCTAAAACAACTGTCTTTCCATCTTCTATAAGAAGTTCTGTTTCTGCATGCCTTTTGAGTATTGTAGGGTCACCTCTTGCGCCTCTATTGTTAAAATCCGGTTCATCACGATTCACATTGAGTTTCATTAAAATCGAACCTTCCGCCGTAACATGAGGAGTTACCTGAAGACTCAACTTTGCCTCCTGAAAAGCTGTTTGAACCCCCTGCGCTGAAATCTGACTGTAAGGAATCATAGTTCCCTGTTCAATTTTTGCTTCCTTGTTATCAAGAGTTAGTATTTTAGGAGCAGAAATTATTTTTAACACACCATCGTTTTCAAGCGCACTCAATCTCAAATTTAAGCTGGCGGTATTCCCAACGCTTCCAAGAGAAATTCCAAGAGCACCACCAGCCCCTGTTCCCACAGTCGCAGGAAGGTTTACTGCAAAGTTTGGATTTGGCGTTGCTCCAAATGGATTCATTCCACTTGTAGGAGTCTGGTCGTCCATTCCTCCTCCAGCAAGCACAATTGAATTCGGAAAAACTATTCCAGTTGGATTACCCGTCGCAGTGCTTGATGTAAAATGCCCTCCCCATTGAATTCCTATTTCCCTGCTATAATTGCTTGCAGCTTCAACGATACGGGCCTCTATAAGAACCTGAGGTGTCTGGGTATCAAGATGCCTCACCAGTTGCTCAGCAAGAGAGAGATTTTCTTCCACATCACGCACTATTAAAACATTTGTCCTTTCATCAATCGCCACACTTCCACGGTCGCTCAGAAGTCCCTCCACCTGAGTTTTCAATTCAGAAGCCATAGCATAACTAACCGGGATGATCCTTGTAACAAGAGGCTTTAGAATTTTTTTCGCCTGAAGTTCTTTTATCTTCATCTGCTGTTCTTTTTCAAGTTCTTCCTTTGGTGCAACCCTGTAAACATTTTCCGCTATCTTTACCTTACCAAGGTTTTTCGCCTCTAAAATAACATCAAGAGCCAGACTCCATGGAACATTTCTCATTTTCAAGGTTACAGTTCCCTTCACATTGTCGCCAACTACAATATTGACATGCCCTAATTCTGCAAAAAGTCTCAAAACATTGTGTATATCCGCATCTTTGAAGTCGAGGTCACTTATCTTCCCTCCCAGAGCAGCTTCTTTTTGCTTGCTCTTCTCAGCAAGCAAAACCTGTGAGGGGAAACTCGCAAAAGCACTTGCAGTTTGATTTGCCTCGAATTCATAAAGTGATGGGTCTTCACTTCCGATGAGTTTCGAACCCGGCTTTGAAGTATCTTTTGGTTTTGATATTTTGCTGGTCACAGATTCGGTCTTTGCCGACTTAATTTTTTCATCAGTCTTCTTATCTGTTTCATTCTCTTTAAAATCATGGTGAACCAACTTTTTCTCTGATGGAATATTTTGTGCACCCATTTCTTTTTGTTCCACAACCTCTTGCGTACCTGATTTATCTCCGGCACTCAAAACTACTTCAATGCTCGATTTTGATATTTTTTTTCTTTCAATTTTAACCGCATCAGAAACACCAATGGCTATTCTTGTCACCATGCCTAAAAAACCATCATTTATTTTTTCCACCTCTACCTTCTTTACAATGGATGAAGTATTCTCCGGTGTTTTAATTGAATCCGAGGGACGGGCGCCAATAACATCTATAAAAACTCGAGGAGGTTCTTCTATTGAACCTACTCTGAATTTAGCTTTTGAACTTGCTTTAACTGTAACAATCGAATTACCATCTTTTTCAAGTAAGGAAATCTGTTCAACAAAAACAGAGCCACCTTCCCCTTCAGCAATTCTCGTTAATATAAAGCAAACAAGAATAACTAAAAAAGATGCTCGTTTAAAAGTTTTTTTCATAACTTTCTCCTGATTGAATTTAAATTCCATAATAAATATTATACTGGAAATAAGTAATTGGTGTCAAAAAAGCGAGGAGTTAACTGCAATAATATTTATTTTTCTTCTTTCTCGAGAGGAATCGTTTTCGAAACAATTGCCTCGGTAGAAGCAAAAGGGTCTTCTCTTTCAAGAACAATGGCATCTTCCCTTATCCTTGCAACCTTCCAGAAAAGGCTTACTTCTTCTCCAGTCGAAAACTTCCTGACAGTTTCACTTTTCCCGATGTAATTACCTCTTCGTATGAGATAACCTACTCCATTCGGATCCTCAATCATCGCTACTGGAGACCCTGCTTCTGCACCACTTCCTGAAATTATAGCAACAAGTTTCAATTCATCCACCTGATACTGATCAAGAATAGATGTTATTTGTGGAGCTGAGGTTACCTCATGCTTTGTTAAAGGGATGAGAAAGGACCTAAAAGGGTCTCTTTTTGAGGGAGTTTCAATAAAAGTATCCTCTGAAATCTCGTGCAAAATTAAACCACTCTCTACTTTCTCTGTCTGTGGAGGAAGTGGAGTCTTAACTTGTGTAGTAATTTGCTTTTCTCCAACTGGAGGAGTGCTCGAAACCTGAATTGTTTTCTCTCCCTCACTACACGAAATAGCAGTTAAAAATAATGAAACCACAGAAAAACTTAAAACTTTTATTTTCAATCTCTCCATATTTTTAACTCCCCGGGACTGGAGGTACAGTAGGCTTTTCCATCGATCGGAATGTCGTAGCCTGTACCTCAACCGTCAAAATAACATCATTCCCTGATGTCTTAACATCTTTAACTTTGATATTCTCTATGTTGATAATTCTTTCGAGTTTTCCAACCGAGTGAAAAAATTTTAGAAGTTGATGAAATTTACCCGTCAATTTCATCATTACCGGAATCTTGGCATAAAATCCAGCCCCTTGTTCTGCTTTAGGTTCAAGACTATCAATTTCGAGTCCTGCCAATCCTGCAAGATTATCCAGATCCATCAAAAAAGACGACATTTCTGCTTCGGGAGGAAGTATTCTTATCTGCTCCCTCTGCCTTTCCTTTTTCCTGTTAAGTTCCTCGACATCCTGAATATAAGTTTTCTGTCTTCTAAGCCAATCCTGTTCCTCCTGAGAAAGAGTAATGTAATCCATACGAAGTGACTTCAGGCGATTTGCCTTCTCCCTGTAAAAAACAAAATAATAAAGTACAGTCACAAGAATTACGAGAAGAATGAGTAATATGATTTTCTGACCGGTAGTTATGGTTTTGACTTTTTTCTTCGCCATTACTTTACCTGTACCTTATTTTTGATTTTATTTCGAATTTGACTATCCTTACTGTGGAATCCTGAGCAGGCTCACTGGAAGTTTTCAGGAGTTCTTCATCCCAGAAAAAGTTAGATATTTTTAACCGCCTGAGAAACTCTCCAACATCTTCGTTACTCAGTGCTTCACCTTTTATCAAAACTTCTCTTTCCTTTTCTTCAAAGGATTTGAGCCACAATCTGCGAACATCCCACTGGGGATTAAAACCTGAAGATGGGTCCTTTTTTAACATTTCTTTATATTCATCCGGTCTAATCGAAGGACCTTTCCCCTCACTGAGCAAATTCATCAGTTCAACCAGCATCTGAACAGGACCTGTTCTTGCTGCAATAAGTTCCTGAATGATTTTCTCCCTTGCCGATATTTCTTCAAGTTGCTTCTTAATCTGGTCGTGGTCTTTAATTTGCTGACGAATGGAATCAATTTTCATTTGTTTGATATTATTGGCTCTTTCCTGCATTTCAATTTTTTCATTTATCCATCCATTTACAATCCATAAAGATGCTCCGCAAACAATAAATACAAGAAGAAAAATTAGAAGATCAACCAGTACCACTTTTTCCTTCTTCTTTACTGGTTTTGCTGGATATAAATTTATTCGTATCATGTTTTTTCCAATAAAAAAATTCTAACCTTTTTTCTTCTTTTCCTTCTTTGACCTTAACGCAAGACCTACACTCACTACTGCATGTCCACTCATGGCTTTAATTCTCTCTGTATCAAACTTCGCCTGATCAATTCCTATTGCCCTAAATACATCAAAAAATTCCACCTGTATACCGGTTCTTTTTTGAACCGCATCTCGCAAAAACCTGCAGTTACCAGTTCCCCCACCAATTAAAATATAATCTATGCTCTGTCCTTCTGTTGTTGCTAAAAAATAATCTATTGTTCTCTGAATCTCCGCAGCAATTGAATCAGCACTTTTCTGTAATACTTCATTTACTTCAACAGGTACTACATCTGCACTTGCAGGGTTTCCAGCACCAACTTTGTAGGATTCCGCAACTTCGAAGGAAATATTGAGCTGTTTTTGAATTTCCTCTGTAAGTTGTGCTCCGGCTCCAGTTATATCCCTTATGAATAAACTCATACCCTCCTTAACAATATTCAAGCGAACAAGTGAAGACCCTACATCTATAAGAGCCACCGTGTTTTTCATAAGGTCCGGATAGTTAATTTCAAAGGCATTTTGCATGGCAAATGAATCAATATCAATGACCACTACTTTTAGACCAGCTTCAGATGTAACAGAAATATAATCTTCTATTTCCTCTTTCTTTGCAGCAACAAGCAAAAGGTCCATAAGCCCTTCAGCAGGACGGCGACGCAAAACCTGGTAATCAAGTTCTACATCACTAATATTATAGGGGATGTATTGAGTCGCTTCCCATTTTACCTGTTCTTCGAGATCCTCACCATCCATCAGCGGGATTTCAAGTTTCTTTATAATCACGCTGTGACCGGATATGGAAATAGCAACTTCTTTATCCTTTATCTTCCGCTCAGTAAAAAGACTTTTTATTACTCCTGTAACGACTTCAGAATTCATTATATGTTGATCAACAATACTCTCAGGTGGAATTGCTTTTATTCCAAAATCAGTCAGTATATATTTATCCTTCTTTTTTCTAAGTTTGGAAACTTTTACAGAACTGGTTCCAATGTCCAGCCCTACAAGGTTTTCACTTCCAAGCATAAACATCTCCAAAATTATAATAAACGCTCATGAGCGAATTTTCCCCACTCCCAAGAATGAAAATTATAATATATGGATTCCTGCTTCCGCAGGAATGACTTCTTATCCTCGTGAAAGTAGAAATTTAAATGACTTTCCTCTGTCATTCCTGTGAAGGCGGGAATCCATGATTGTTTCTTTATCATTTTCATAGTAAAATATACAAACTAAAAAATTTAAACTCCTCATAAAAGATTTCTTTTTTTACTCATTATCAAAATCGTCTCCAAAAACTTCAAATCTGTCTGTAAAAGAAAGTCCTAAAGCTTCAAGTATTTTCCGTTTTGTTTCCAGCCTTGCAGGTAATCCATTTTCTATTCTTGTTATTGTTATTGGTGATATACCTGCCTTTCTCGCAAGTTCTGACTTGCTCATCATTCTCTCAAGTCTTAAATCCCTCAGCTTTGAAGTAGTTTTCCTTTTTACACCCACAAGGTTTTCAAAACCGCGGAGTACAATCTGCCTATCGTCCGGTTCAAATCCTGCTTCCAGTTTATTATTATCGGATGCATAAATATCCTTTACTCTTTTTTGCATTTTCAAATTATTTTCTTTTAAATAATAATAGCATAAGTAATTTATAATAGTCAAAAAAAGACAATTACATTAATAATGATGTGAAGATTTTAGTTTTATTTGAACAAACAAATGAAAAACGAATGAAAAAATGAAAATCAAAAGAGGATATTTATTATTAGCTCTGTTTTTATATTTCTCCTTTTTAAAAACAGCCACTCCCGACCATAAAAAACAGATTCCTGCCGACGGTAAAAACAAAAACGCTTCAAAAAAAGAAAAGGAGAAAAAAAATGACACCGAAAAGGAAAAAATTACCGTATGGCTCAGGGTAGGAGAAGTCGTTCCCGGTGGCGTTGAAGTTGTCATCCAGCCATTTCAAAGGTTGCAGGATATCGCGAATGCTTATGGAATAAGCCAGAAAGAAATTATCGAGGCTAATGGAGGAATATCAGCAAATATGATAAAGGCAGGACAAAAAATTCTTATTCCGGGAGCAAAAACGGTAAAAGCTGTAAAAACTTTCGTTCCTTCTTCCAAAATTGGTGAGCTTGGTATAGGTGGAGGAGTACATGAACAGGAAGAAGAAAAACTTTCCAGATCACTGGCAGAAACAAAACAGCCTTCAGGAGTAATAAGCGGGAAATTAATCAAAGGTGGAGTTCTTCACACTGTATTACCAGGACAGACGATGTGGGATATATCAAAAGCCTATAATGTGAGCAGAGAAAGTATTGTAAAAGCTAACAGGCTTAAAAGTCCTGATAACTTAAAAATAGGTTCAAAGATTCTCATCCCTTCGGCAAGAGAAGTTGTTCCAGTTCCCTGTAGTGGTGGCAATACAATGTATCTAATGCCCATAAAGTTCCAGAGAATCCATACGGGAGAAACGGAGCAACTTACCCTGTTTAATCCTTTTGGGAAAATTATCCAAAGTAGCTACAAAATATTTCAGAGACTGATGTTCGACCACCGCACGAACAAAGAACATAAAATCCATCCAAGGCTCGTTGCCCTTATTGTAAAAGTTGCAGCACATTTTGGATTTAAACCTGTGATTATCTACTCTGGTTTTAGAGCCTATAATCCAAAACAATATACAAAAGGCAGCAAACACAATGTTGGCAGAGCCATTGATTTTGCCATTGAAGGGGTCTCTAATAAAACAGTCATGAGTTATTGTAGAACACTTGGTAATGTTGGTGTTGGATATTATCCCAATTCCTATTTTGTTCACCTTGATGTAAGGGAAGAACCAGCATTCTGGGTAGATTATTCAGGACCCGGGGAAAAACCAAGATATGGAAGACTGAAAAAAGAAAAAAAGAAAGTTATGAAGGTAGAAAATGTCGATGTGGAGGCTGATTCAGATTCCTATGATGTGGATATCCCTCACAAAGGCAATCATTAAACCCGGCTAATTAATTTTATGAATGGAAGAATAAAAAATAACCTGCTGAATAAATTGTTCTCAAAAAATATCGAAAAAAGTGACAGCCTTCCTTTTATCGTTCGCGGAGCGGGTGGGTGTGTCGCTATTGCAATGTCCATTCTTTCTGTCCAGGATTATTTCGATGAATGGTCGTTATATTTTACATGGGCTTTTATCGCATGTATTGCGTTATGCATTTTCTTAATTTTTCTCTCCTCCACAGGAATTTCATCCTGCCAGCCTCGGTACCGACAGGAAAAAATAACTTTGATATTAGCATCTATCTGGGTGATAGGTTGTGCTATTTGCGGGCATTTTTTCAGGCAATTTCACTCCGAACTTTTAATAGGGGGAATTTCCATTGCAAGTGCATTAATTTCAGCCTTCATGTTTGCTTTTATGGGGTCAAGTGGCTGGGTGTCATCTTTACCAGTTATTGCTTCCTATATCCTGATGATGTCTTCACCCGTATTTTATATGGACCATCAGATATACCCAAGGTGGGGAACGGTTGAAAGCACAGTAGTTCTTTGCTGTTATGCAACTATTTTAATTCCGGTTTTTTTTACTCGAAAGGGAATTGTAGCACTTTTCTGCTTTTTGGTGGCGGGTACGGCGCTCAGGATAATAGGAATAATGCAATGGGAAATTGACCCTGCTCACAGGGACATGATTCCCCTTATTCACTATGCAAACCTCTCCTTTCTACATGGGAATAACCCCTATAGATTATACTGGTGCGGGCATGATCTCCCGCTAACTTATTTTCCTGTCTTATGGCTTTCATACCTTCCTGCCGTAATTGCAGATATTCCTCCAAGAACAATCTCAGTTTTACTTTCCATTGCTTCTACAATTGTAATCTATCTCTGGAAAGGAAAAAATGAAAAACTTTTAGACCTCGTCCTTTACTTCTGTGCAATATGGTTTTTCCAGATGGAAGGAATGTGGGTTGCAATGTTTGCTGAAAGTCCCCCCTTCTGGCTACTTACTTTTCTATTCTTGCTTGCTTTCAGACATGGGAAAAAATTTTATTCTGCATTGCTTCTTGGATTAATGCTTGCTTCCCGTCATTTTTCTCTTTTGATTTTCCCGTATGCTCTACTTTATCTTCTTTATGAAAAAAAGGATGGTAAAAATTTCGATTTAAAAAACATCTTTTACCCCCTAATGGCAGTAACTTTAGCTGCTGTAATAATTTTACCTTTTCTGGTTAAAAACGCTACCGGTTTCTGGTATGGCACTTTGCACTGGTTAGGTAATTTTGGAACAACTCATAAAAACTGGTGGGAACATGAAGTTTCACTTGCTCCAGTCTTTTACTCTCGTGGGAAAGAAAAAATTCTTCCATTGATTCAGGCAGGGGGTTTTATATCTATTTTCATACTATTTTTCCTTCTATGGAAAAACCAGAAATTTAACACTCAATTTCTCATTACAAAGCATTGGATTTTTCTTACAATGAGTTATTTTTTCTTCCTTCTATTCAACACTTTAGTCTGGCGACATCTTTATCTCATGCCAGTGGGAATACTCTGCTTTACCATTCTTCAGAGTTCATTTCCTGAAGCTCATGAAAAAGTAAAAGAACAAAGTAGTTTTTTAAAAACTAAATGGTTTCCTATGTTAATTTCATTACAGGTCTTAGTATCAGCAATCTCAGGTGCATTTATTATTCGGAGCCTCATTGTATTTCTCGACAAAAAAGGATTTGCAAAAGACACTGAAACCATACTTAAACAGGTTCAGCAGGGAGACTTGCTTGTTGATAATGTATTTTTTAACGCATGGCCAATTCTCGAAGGAACCCCTTTCGATTTGAAAAAATTAAATGAATCTGCTGTTCATTCATTCAGGCTCAGAAGCCAGTTTCCACCTATCTTTAAAAGGGTCATTGTGGCTACTTCCGGTAGTCACTTCGTCATCCCTTATGATACCCCTGATCTTTTGACATACATGGAAATGAATCCACCACAAAAGATTGGAAAACTAAAAGTTTTTACTTTCAATAATCCGCTAACCGGTGAAATAGTTTCAAAACTTTCTGAAAATATGAACTGGATTAGCTCTGTAGAAATACAGGAAAATGAAAAAAAACTTATTGCAATCAATGATAACGGAAGGTTTCACTTTGACGAGCTTGACCCGCGATATGGAATCGAAGTAGTAAAACTGGACATATTGCTTGCGGATCGTTCCTGCATCCTCTGGAGCGCGCCAGTTACAGGTGTTTTGAAAGTTGAAATTCAGTCCCATCTGGAAGGGAGATTCTGGCTACAGACGGCGATTGCAGACAGAGCAATATGGCCAGGGCTTGAAACTGTGGAATATGAGGCAAAAATAAAAAATAATAGCATTTCTTTTTCACAACCCAATGAACAGGGATTCTATGTCTGGCACTTAGGATATTTAGAAAATGGAGAAAAATTGATTTTAAAAATGCACTCAAAAAGAAAAAAACAGCGATTTTTCTGCTTTGACATTATCACTACCTTACCGTGACCCAGATGATGAGTAAGTGTTCAGGTATCAGCTATGGAATACTGGATTTATTTTTCATTTTGAATTTTCATTTTTGAATTTTACATTTCTATTTTATCCACTTTCTTTCGGCTCAGTGTGAATTACTATGTCATGAAGGTCTGGAAGTATATTTCTGATTTTTTCTTCTACCAAAGTTGATAATTTATGTGCCTCTTCAAGATTTACTGAGTTTTTAACAGAAACATGACAACTCAAGAAACTCCCTTCCTTTGAAGAATGCAGATATACATCATGAATTCCATCAATTCTCTCATCTTTTAAAATGGCATCCCTTATTACTCTTACTATTTCATCGTCCATTTCTACTCTCTTACCTGAATTAGAACCATAAGAAGTTTCAATATGCGTCACTACAGAATTTATCTCTTTTACTTCTCTGCAAATACTCCGTTCAAACTCACTTACTATTGAATGACCTTCTTCAAGCGAAAGATTTGGGTTTAGTTTTGCATGAATACTCAGAAAATTACCAGACGACCCCTCGTCTTTAAAAATTTTCACATCATGAATGTCCTGAATACCCTCAGGCGGATTATTTATTAATGCAAATATTTTTTCCTGAAGACCTTCTTCTTTTGAAGGATGAAAATGAACCATAACATCACTTTCAGGAAGCACATCCTGAATTTCTCTTTCTATTCTATCCGCGAGTTCATTAGATTCATCAATCGACATGAGTCTTTTAGTTGATATTACCATGTCCACGAAAAAACGGGGTCCTGACCGCCTGACTCTTATTCTTTCCACCTTCCGTATCTGCGGTATTTTCTCCATAATAACCATTATCTTTTCTCTTACCCCCTTTGGAGCTATATCGAGTAACTCCTGTACTGACCGATACATGAGACGAAAACTTGCAACTGCAATTATTACTGAAACACATAGAGCACTTATAGAATCGAGCGATGAGATACCTAACTTAACTCCTCCTAATCCAATCAAAACCACAATTGAAGAAAAAATGTCACTAAAATAGTGCAGAGCATCTCCTTCAAGAGCCTGAGACGAATACTTCCTGGCTGCTCTATAAAGAAGAAATGATGTAAAAGCATCCACAACCACAGAGATTGCCATCACCACAAAGGCAGAAATTGTAGCTTCAACATTAACATCTTTGCCTGATAATCTTTCAATTGCCTCTATAACTATCCATATACAGGTCCCAAGGAGCAGTAATCCCTGGGCAATTGCAGAAAGATTTTCTATTTTGCCGTGACCGTAATTATGATTACTATCTGGTGGCTTAATGGATAACCTCACCGAAAAAAAAGTTATAACAGATGCTCCAAGGTCAAGAAGGGAATGAAGTGCTTCTGAAATTATTCCGAGGCTACCAGTTGTGAAACCGACAAAAAATTTCAAAGTAGAAAGCGTTAATCCTGCTACTACTGAAATAACCGCTGCCTGCTTCTTTTTTTGTTCCTCTTTCAAAGTTAAAATTCCACTAAATCCTTGAAAATAATCTTTTAAACTATTTTATTCAGGAAAATCAATCAAAATTGATACCTTTTATTTGTATCTATCATCACATTTTTCCAAAATAAATCCTGTTCCTGACCCTGATTTCGCAGGGGTAAACTGCAGCAGGAATCTATTGCGAAAGCAGGAACCCACTTTCAAGTTAAAAGTAAAAATACATTTGATTTTTTTAAAAGATGTTATAACATTAATTAGTATAATGAGGTGTGGAGATGGAAAAATTACAATTAAAAAAAATATTGACACTTTCAATTTTTTTGTTGCTTTTTTCCTGCAATGGGAAAGGAACGGAAGAAGATAGCACCCAAGAGCAGGATATAATAGAAAACGAAAGTGATGATACCTCTACGGAGGGTGATGAATACGAGGCTGAGGTACAAGATGGAGACAGTATAGAATGGGAAGAATTTACAATAACAACAATCGACCCCAACCATGGACCATTTGTGGGTGGTACTGTAGTATTAATCAGAGGAAGAGGATTCGAAGAAGGAGCAAGCGTCTATTTTGGAGAGCATCTTGTTCAACCAGCAGATACAGTGGTTCTTGATGACAACAGAATTCAGGTTATAACCCCTGCGGGTTCTCCTGGAAGTGTAGATGTAAAAGTTGTAATAGACGACAGAGAAGCAATAAAACAAAACGGATTCAAATATGATATTTTCTATGTTGACCCTCCTTCAGGGTCTATATCTGGTGGAACCTATGTCAAAATAATTGGCTCTGGAACGGAATTCGATGAGAATTCCGCCGTAACTTTTGATGGTGCTGATGCAACACAAATAGAGTATGTATCCCCTCTCATGATAACCTGTAAAACCCCACCAGGATTTGTAGGTCCTGCCAATGTAAAAATTGATGGAGATATTCACGATTATGAAGTTTCTGAAGCATACAACTATTTTAACCATGCAGACCCAATAAATGGCGGACTTGGTGGAGGTCCAATCGAGGGAGCTGTTAATGTTACTGTTTTAAATGCTGCCACAGCAGACCCCGTTCCTGAAGCGTTTTGCATCCTTGGCATTTCAGGAGAAACTGAATACAAAGGTTTAACAGATTCACGGGGGCAAATCACTTTTTCTGGACCCGAACTCCGTGGCGTTCAATCTATAACAGCTTCTAAAGAAGGTTTTGAATCTACAACAATTACGGATTTCGATGCACGAGATGTTACAATTTTCCTTGTACCAATTCCAGACCCTCAGCCTGGACCCCTCCCCCCTCCAATGCTTGGGGCAATCGTAAAGGGTGAACTTGTTTTTGAACACGGAGGTGAATTCGGTCCAGGTCCGTGGGAAGCAATTCCAGACCCGGGACCCGATGAAGTAAAAATGGCTTATGTCTATGGAACAGGAGAAGACATATTTTATCCGCCACCAAGCCCTTCTGGAGGCGGAGCACAACCAATAGTTACAGAAGACATGGAAAATACAGGAGAACACGGATTTTTGTATTCTGTTTTCGTACGACCGGGAACAATAGCAGTTTATGCACTGGCTGGTTTACAAAATACTGTAACCGGACTCTTTGTACCTTACATTTTTGGTGTAACAAGAGGAATTATCACGGGACCCGGTGAGGAAGTTGATGGAGTTCTAATCTATGTAATTCATCCACTTGACCAACCTTTTACTGCAAGAATGGAAGAATATTATCCGCCACTCGATTTTTCCTATGGTCCAAAAGTTTATAAATCTGACCTCTTCCTTGACCTTGCAGGTGATGGCGTAATATTCAGAAAAGATGCTACAATAATTCAAAATACTCCATCAGATTTTTATTATCCAGGGTGGTTGCCTTTAAGATACGAGCTCTCTGATGCATCTTATACTCTTGTACTTGGCGCTTATACACCAGCCGTTGACCCTCTATCTGGACAAACCATTTATGCAAACCCATTCTCAGTCAAGGTAATAAGCAAATACACAAGACCATGGGAAACGGTAATCGTAAAAGACTTTATAGGAATCCCCTATGCTGTAGACCCTCCTTTTGGCGGAAGAATTGGGAGAATGCACATGGAATTTGGCAATGATGGTGCGGAACCCGATTTCTGGCTCGTTCTTCTCCAAACATATCCCGACCAGCTTCCTCTATGGCGAATTCTGCTTCCCGGTTCGAAACTCTCTTATGATTTACCAGACCTTGCAACAATAGCAGGGCTGCCCGCTCCCCCTAACGGTTATACAATATGGATTGTTTATGGAATTTCATCGCCCGGTTTTGAATATAACGAATTCTCATACAGATATTTATACCAGAACTACTGGAGTGCTTACAGCGCAGATGCATTCATTTTTGAATTTTAACAGATATAATATTTACTGCGTTCCTGGAGGAGTCATGGATATCAAACAGAAAGCCCATGAAATCTCTTTACCCACTAAACTTGTAACATCTGAATTTTCTGAAACTCCTCGTTTAAAAAAATTTTTAAATTATGCAACTTTAAGAGATTTCAGAAAGAGCAAAAAGGGAAAATATCTTATAATTCCTGTAATTTTAACATTTTTATCTTTATCCTGTGGTGGTGGGGAAAATAAAAATGATGCTGGAGAATTTACAAATCCTGATATTCAACAAGATATGTGGAGATGTAAAGCGGAAGGGGAAATGACCTGTCAGGGGAATCTTCTCATCACCTGCCAGAGGGAGGGTGAATTTATTGTCCAGAAGAGAATTGATTGTGAAGAAGAGGGACTTATCTGTATTGCAAACCCCCCTCTTGGCTGTGTTCTCTGCCCTCCGGGTCAAAGAAAATGCGAGGACCAGGATATATACGAATGCTCCGAAGATGGAAAAAACTGGGTTTATAAAGATATGTGCAATCCTGGAAAGGGTGAAATTTGTGTTGGTGGGTATTGCGTGGGGGGTTGTGATAATGCTGTAAGACTGAAGTCAAATGTAGGATGTGATTACTGGCCTGTTGACCTGGACAATGCTGTAGTTCAGGGGTTAAATGCCGCAGCCCAGCAGTATGCAGTTGTTGTTTCCAACCCGAGCAGTACAGAAGCAGTGGTTAGAGTTGAAGAAAACATAGCACCTCCTGGTGAAGAACCAGAAGTTGTTACAGTCAGTGAAACCATTCTTTCTCCGTATGATATTGATGTTTTTCTCCTTGACCCAAGGGAGGTTGACGGTTCTACCCCTACAGGCGAAAATGATGGAACAGGCAGCGCAATAACAGCTAATGCTTATCACCTCGTATCAACAGCTCCTATAGTGGCTTATCAGTTCAATCCCCTCGATAATGTAAATGTTTTCAGTAATGATGCTTCAATCCTACTTCCTTCTACCGTATGTGATGGAGATTATATTGTTCTTGGCTGGCCACAAACAATAGCAAAAACAGGTGACCCATCAACCGATATGCATAGTGATTTGAGAGCATTTCTAACTATTGTGGGTACTGATTATGAAACTTCGGTGAGAATAGAACTACCATTAAATGACAGACTTCGAGTTCTCGGCGATGGAAATACAATTCCAGACATGATAGGAGGAGATACTTTTAATATAACTCTTGGACCTTATGAAGTTTTGAATCTTGAAACAGATGGGTTTATGGCAGATTTTACAGGTACATTTATCTCTGCAAGTAAACCAATTGTTGTCTATTCAGGTAGTGAAGCAAGCGATGTTCCTACTTTTGATGACCTATCAACCCGCCTATGCTGTGCAGACCACCTTGAAGAACAGATTTACCCCTTAGATAGAGCGGGAAGAAGATATGTTGCGGCAATTACCCCTGCCCGTACCACCGCTGTGAAACTTGCAGGGGGAAATGTCACACCGCATGAGGAAAAAGAATATTTCAAGGTATTGGGAATTTATGATGGAACCGTGATAAGAACCACTCTGCCAACACCTGATGATGTTATTAACCTTGATAAAGGTGAGAGCAGAGTTATTGAAAGTAAAGTTGATTTCGTTGCATGGTCAGGAACTCCATTTGTAATGGGACAATTCATAGCCAGTCAGCAGGTAACAGGAATACCTAACGATTTACCTGGAGGTGACCCTGCTTCGGTAATGGTTCCACCAGTTGAACAATGGCGTAAGGGTTACATATTCCTTACCCCTTCACTTTACGCTTTTGACTTCATAATAATTTCACATCCCCCTGACGCCTCCATTAAACTTGACGGAAAACCTTTCCCCCCTACATGCAAAACAACTCCTGTTACAGGTGCTGAGGAGAACTTCGAAGTTACAAAATGCCAACTCTCATTTCCGGAAATAATCCCGGATACAGCTCCTCCGAATAACATTTTACCAGGAACTCAAAATGACGGGGTTCACGAAATCTTATCTGATAAACCTGTTGGTATAGTAGTTTACGGCTTTGACAACTTCGTTTCTTACGCATATCCAGGAGGAACCGACCTTCGTCTGATTGAGTAAGAAAATTTATCTTTGTTTTACCCCCTTAAAAATTCATGGGCAAACTTGCCCATGAGCGTTACTATAAAAATGACATTGTTATTCGGTGGCTTCACTCCTCTCAGCCACCCTCGTACAACGGAACTGTCATTCCTGCCCCTGCCTTCGCAGGGGTAAACTACAGCAAGAATCCATAAATTATAATTTTCACTCGTGTGGGTGACCAAAATTTGTCCATGAGAGTTTACAATGCTTTATTTGTATTTTATATTTTATTTTCAAAAAGCAAAAGGGTGAAAAAATGGAAATGTGGCAAATAGGAATTTTAATAGGCGTAATTTTTTTATGTCTGGGAATAGCTTTTGGAATCTATAGAAAAAAGAGAAAGGTGATTCCCAAAGAAGAGGCAGAAAAGGAAGTTAAAAAAGTAAAAGAAGAAATGTTACCGGAGCAGGTTGTACCAACAAAACCTGCTGAAAAAATAGAAAAAGAAATAACAAAAAAAATTGAAGAAAGACCGGCAGAAATAATAGAGAAAGCGAAGGAGGAAAAAGTAGAATTAAAAAAAGAGGAGGTTGAGGAGAAAAGGGAAGCCGTACAGGTTTCAGTTGAAATTGAAAAAAAACCTCCATCCAGAGAAAAAATACTCCCAATTAGAAAAGGACTGGAAAAAACAAGAGGGGGATTAATTTTTAAGCTCAAAAGTTTGCTTGGTGGAAAAAAAGAACTTGATCCTGCGCTTGTTGCTCAAATAGAGGAACTCTTCATTACCTCTGATATAGGTGTAAAAACAACAGAGCTTTTTATTGAAAAACTCAAAGAGCAATTTGCAAAAAAAGAAATTAATGAAACTGAGGTCTGGGCGTTTCTCAGAGAAGAAGCAAAGAGGACGCTGTCACTAAAATTCGAGCCTCCTTCAACTTCACCTGGCGATGTCTATACAATTATGGTTGTAGGGGTTAACGGTTCGGGAAAAACCACTACCATCGGAAAAATTGCAAACAGATTCAAACAAAATAACAAGAAAGTCATGCTTGCAGCAGCGGATACCTTTAGAGCAGCTGCAACATCACAATTAGAAGTCTGGGGAAGAAGGGTGGGATGTGATGTGATTAAAGGAAAGGAAGGTGCTGACCCTTCATCCGTTGTTTTCGAAGCAATAGAAAAAGCAAAAAGCGAAGGGATGGATATAGTTATTGCAGATACTGCAGGACGCCTTCACACAAAGGTACCCTTAATGGAAGAATTAAAAAAGATTAAACGAGTCATGGGGAAAGCACAGACATCAGCTCCCCACGAAGTATTACTGGTTCTTGATGCTACAACTGGTCAAAACGGCGTTGCACAGGCAAAAAGTTTCTTTGAATCTTTAGAAGTAACAGGTATAGTTCTCACGAAACTCGACGGTACTGCAAAAGGAGGTGTGATACTCAGCATCTGCAATGATATGAAAATTCCGGTGAGATTCATTGGTATTGGAGAAGGAATAGATGACCTTAAGGACTTCGATGCTGAGGAATTTGTTTCAGCCCTTTTTGATGAGGTATTACAAAAAGAAGAAGCAGCATAAAAATCCTTTTTTTCTAAGTTTTTTTTACTTAATATTGACATGCTTTTTTAAATCATGTTAGATTCCCCTCTATTATTACTAATTTTATTATTGATTACCATAAAATACCAATTCGGAGTAGAGGAGCCCATGAGAAAAAAAATGTTATTAGAAAAAGTGGCATTACTCATTTTTGCTATACCTCTCCTTTTTGCTATCGAATTGAATGCTCAGGACATGACTTTTTCAGAGGAAGAAGTTCAGAAAGAGGAGCAAAAACCCCCTGAAGAGGGAAAGGAAGGAACAACCGAAGGGAAAGGGGTTTTAGAAGAGCTGGCTGGGGGAGAGGAGGTAGTTACGGAAGAAGTAAAAACAGAAGAAGCAATAAAAAAACCAACTTCGAAAATCGAAATTTTTGCACTTGAAAGAATATGGGCAAAAAAAGCGGGCAGGTTCGAAGTTTTTCCAGCATTTGGAACATCAATGGCTGACCCCTATGTTGGTCACCTGCAGCTCGCTTTAACTGCAAATTATTACATAACCGAAGTTCTTGGAATTGGCATCCACGGAGCATGGTATGGAAATGTGGGTGGAGGAAGGAGTATGAATTCATCAAAAGCCCTCAACCAGCATGTATCGAGAAGCTTTGGACTCGTAATGCCTTTAAATGAATATGCAGGCACAATAAACATAAATTTTACATATGCATTTCTTTATGGGAAATTTTCGGTTTTCAGAAAATTCATTTTTAACTGGGACGCTTTTTTAGAAGGGGGAGTCGGGGCTATCTGGACGAGACCAATTCCAGTTGTCGATGTCGAATTCAGGAAGTTTGATTATAAACCAAAAGTTGATATTCGCCTTGGAGCAGGCTTGAGAATATTTGTAACAAGGTCAGTGGCAATTGCAACAGACCTCCAGGTTTACATGTTTCCAGAAAAACTTGAGAACCGTGATACACGAATTCTTGACCGAAACTGCTCAAGTCCTGATGACACCTCTCCATGCAGGCAAAACGAGGATTACTGGTTAGAAGGCGGGAATACATTTACTTTTAACTGGATGTGGGATTTCGGCATTTCAGTATTTTTCCCATTCAAAGTCAAATATAAGTATGAGAAATAAGGAGTAGAGAACATGAATCGAAAAGGAATTTTAATATCGCTTTTCGTTGCTTTTTTAGTAATGGTTCTTCCTTCTTTTGCAAAAGCCCAGGAAATCGTTCTCGAAGGACCACTGGTAGGACAACCAGCAGTTAGGAAACTATTACTACTGCGAGAAGGAAGACTTTCCATCTCTCCCATGACCGGTATGACAGTTCTTGATACTTTCCGTCGTAATGTGCTTTTGGGGCTCAAACTTGAATACAGTGTTTTCGAATGGTTTTCTATAGGAATATATGGCACAGGCTTTTTACACGGTGATGTGTTAGATACAAAACTTACAAGTGAAATTGAAAGTAAATCAAGAGATAATATAATGAACCTCCCTGATGCAGACCATGTAAGGGACCAGATTGGAACTGTAAATGGGTTACTAACACTGCAACTGTCTTTCATACCACTTCGAGGTAAAATGGGACTCTTTAAAGCCCTGTTTTTGAATGCAGATTTCTATTTCTTTATTGGAGGTGGAATAGGTTTTGTGAAGGACAGAGGTTACGCGGAGGATGAATATTCGCAGGATGCAATAAAAGCAAGCGTTAATGGTGACTATGGATATCTCGACAATCTTCCATGCCAGGACCGTGCACCTCGAGATGGAAAAGCAGATGATTACAACAGATGTCTTGTAATGCAAAACAGAATCGCTGCAGTTATTCCCACTTTTGGTGCGGGCTTTGATCTTTTCGTCAATGAATGGCTTGCTATTAATCTCGAATACAGAGCTATTCCGTTAAAAATCAATGTTTCAGGAACAGACGAATATGGAATGAATGCTAATAGAACCCTTGGTGACCCTGGATATTATAATCGTAGTGCTACATTTCCCGACCATAAAATTGATGAAAAAGATAGAGTTTTTACCATTCTACATACTGTCAACCTCGGCGTATCATTTTATTTTACCTTCGGAAAAACTAAGAGCATAATGAAGCCAAGAGTAACAGACTGAAAAGAAAAACTTAATTCTTATCTTGCCTTTAATCCTTTTCTCTTAATTATTCCTTTGTTATCGACCGTCATTTCAGGTGGGAGGAGGTCTTCGAATTGTTTCCTTGCGTGGAATCCTTTTATAGAAATTCCCTTTTCGCAGAATCCTTCTATGACCATATCCCTGATTCTGTTTGATTCATCAGTTAAAGCACGCTCAAGCAACCATTCCCTGACTATTTCTGGCTCCTGTTTAAGTAGGGAAGAAACTGTTTGATACCGAACAGTCTCATCCACATCATCGAGAAAACGCTTAAGTGCCATTGCTACTTTCTCACTTTTCCAATCACCAAGAACTTCTATAATCTGTATTTTACGGATAGGATTCTTTTCATATTCAGTGTCAAACCCTTCGATAACATCAAGGAGGGTTAAAAGAAGTTCATCTTCGTTCATGAGTTGTCGAAGTGTATTCAGCTGCCATGTTATGGATTCAGCAGTTTTAATTGATTCTATTAAAAATGGAATGACTCGTTGACCAAAACTAACCAGATTTTCCATAACAAATTCTTTTTCAGTCTCATCTGTAGTAAGAGGTTCTACATAAAAAGTGAACCTTTTTATAAGGGCTTTAATTGCTTCATCAGAGCCATCTGTTACAAGCCCCTGGAGAGCTGCCTGCCTGTCGGGCGCCTGTACATATTTATTAAGTGCCCTCTTAATTTTTCTCTGAAGCGACCATGAAACCCCTTCTCCACCCTGCTTCTTCTTCCTGAAAAAATCCGCTAATCCCATAATAATTTTTATTTTTTATTTTAATAATACTTCCCCTGATTTTTTAAGGGATAATGATAGGTTTGTAACTTATTCGATTACCCTGAACCAACACCTGAAATCGAACTCCCTTCCCTGGTTGTTTGGCCAGAATATTTCTTTCAGTTTCCTTTATCTTCTCAGTAAATTGCTCAAAAGATATTGCTTCTGGATCCTCACCTATTTTAGCCTTTGCCTCTTTAAACTCTTTATATATTCTTCTGTAATATTGGTCGATAGGCTCAGCGAGAATTTCTTCTATCGAAAATGGTTTCGTTTCACCTTCCTGCATGAATTCCTCTTCAGTCTTCATTCTTTTCCTTTGAATCTCTTTTTCTTCTTCCTCTTCCTGACCTTCTTCAGATTCTTCCTCTTCACCAGTCAAAGCATCGAGAACCTGATTCATCAAATAGCTGAGTCCTCCAATTTCACTACTTTTTATCTCCCATCTATGCTCAAAATCCCCTTCAAGCACTTTCCTGAGTTCAGCTTCGAGCGCTTCTACAGGCTTTATAAAATGAGAGCCCAAAAGAACACCTGCAATTATTACGAGTAAAATAGCCAGACCCGTTAATGCAGGAATAAACCACAGATAACCCAGGGGAGAAAATGCTTTATCGAGTGAACGGAGGATAATAAATCCAACTTTCCCAACCTGATAATTCCCGGGAATCGGGGATAAAGAAGCAATAAAAGGTTCATCCTCTACCTCTATTGTGAAAGTTTCTGTTGCCACTCCTTTATTAATCATCTTATCAAAATACGATTTTCCAGACGACATAAGTTCACTTATAAGACTCTTTCTCTTTATGTCACTCGAAAAAGATGAAGCGTAAACTTTATTATTTATAATAATACCAACATCCGAGCCGATTCTTGAACCTTCTCTCTGGAGAAATCCATTATCAACTTCAAATCCAACAAGCAAACATCCCACTATGCCTTCATCCCGCACTATAGGAGCAACTGCCGATTGAAGGTACATACCTTGATATTCGATAATATCCCATTTTGACCTTCCATTAAGCGCAAATTTTACAAGATTATATTGATTCCCCCACATTTTCCCTACATCTATGTTTGCATCAGTGTCCCTCGCTATTACAACTCCTCTTGGATTAGTTATTGCAACTAATTCAGGCTTTCTACCAAAAATAGGGTCAAGTGGAAGTTCCTCAGTTGCATATTTATCTACAAGCAAGAATGACCTTTTGCGAAGTTCCTTTTCTGCTTCCTTTTCATCGGGAGGGAGAGGGTCAAAAACAGCCCTCGCTTCCTGTGAAGATGCTTTTCTCTGAACCTCAGCCATCAATTGAAATCCCTGTAAAACAATAAGGTCTTTGAAAAGTCCTCTGTCTGCTTGAAGTTTTGAATCTTCCTGCTTTAGAAAGGTTGATTTTAAACTCGAACGAATAAAAAAGTGCATTGCTACACCAACCAGAAGTACAATGATAAGATTTGCAACAATAATTTTAATTTTCATTTTACTTTTCTCCCTTTTTTTACCTTTTTCCCTTTTTCTTTATAATTTTTTCTAAATTACTTTGTATTTAATCAATACATTATAATTTACAAAATGGTATCATCCTGAAAATTTTGCAGGATGAAAATTCTACTTTTAAAAATTGATGGAAACATATATCATTTGTTATTTAAAATTTCAATGACTTATTAATTTTTTATAATATGTAACCCTATGCCAGCCGTTTCTGTAGTAATCTGGTACAACAGCAACAGGAGTATAACCACACGAGTTATAAAGCCCCCTTGCTGGAGCATACGAAGCCTGAGTAGAAGTATCAACAATTACTCTTTTCCCCCCTTTGCGTCTTATCAGTTTTTCCACTGAAATCAGTAACTTCTTTCCTATACCTAAACCTCTAAATCTTCTTTCTACAATTACCCAGTAAACATCCCATGTACCCCTGGTCATTGGAGTAGGTCCATAACAAATATATCCTGCCAGTCTATTATGAGCTATTTCTGCCACAATGATTTTGTAATCTGGATGCTCCTTTAGACTCTGGAGAGCAGAATCAACCAGTTCTAATGCCACACCCTTTTCTTCTTCGTTAAAGTCGCTCGAACTCTGGACGAGGCGATGAATAAGGGGTATGTCTTTTTTTCTTCCTTTTCTTATCTTTATCATTTGCGATTCCCCACCTTTTCAGTGCTGATACTACTATACTTTCTATAAGATTTCCGTAAGAAAGATTAACGAGCGACGCCATAATACAAAGATCACTATAAACGGGAGAAAGTCCAGGAAGGGGATTTATTTCAAGAAATTTTGGCACCCCTTTACCATCGAGCCGAATATCAATCCTCGCAACATCAAGGCAACCGAATAAAGAATAAGCCATAAGAGCAATTTTTCCTGCCATAGCAATCGTTTCCTCCGATAGCCCGGTTGGGGGGCATCCATAACGAACCAGTCTCCTGTAATCTCTCTTTGTTTCAATCGAATAAAGAAAATCTTCGTAGTTTCCACTTCGAGGAGCAATTTCCATCACTCCAATAATCCTGGGTGGAGAATTACCAAGAATACCAACGGTGAGCTCCTTGCCAGGTAAAAATTCTTCTACGATTACTGGCTGGTGATACAAATCAAACAATCTCTTTGCCTCTTCATAAAGTGATTCCCTGCTTTTTACAAGACTCCGTCGGGTAATCCCCATGCTCGAACCTTCATGTACAGGTTTTAAAACAGCAGGGAGGGGAAACTCTCTATTTTCTACATCTGAAGGATTTTCTATTAAGTAATGCAAAGGGGTGGGAATTCCGCTACTTTGTGCAAGTTTCAGGGTCATGTGCTTATCGAGGCATATTGAAAGTGTCATAGCATCAGAATGAGTATAAGGAACTCCTAACATTTCACACACAGCGGGAACCTGGGCTTCTCTCGACCTTCCGCCAACTCCTTCTGCAATGTTAAAAACCAAATCTACCTTAAGACGAAGCAAATTTTCTACAAATTTTCTCCCACCATGAAGCAAAACTGCTTCGTGTCCAAGTCTTTCTATTTGCTCCGCTATCGCCTCGACAGTTTCCACCGAATCATATTCTTCAAGAAGGTCATCCCTCCCTTCGGGAACTGTAAAGTCCTGTTTAAGGTCAAATGCTATTCCTATTCGCATTTTCTCTTCTCATCATTCTTTGATTTCCAGCCGGAATAAGGCTTGTCTTACCATTATGAATAAGAGTTGACACTGAAACCCCACCCTTTTTATTTTTTGAACACAAACTGCACCCCTTGTGACTTGAAGCAGGAGGGTTATCATATTTGAGGATTATTCCTTCATAATTTCTTAGAATTACCTCAGAACCACAATCAGCAATAACATAATTTGGACCAACTGGAATTTTCCCTGCTCCCTGAGGTGCATCAATAACGAAAGTTGGTATTGCGAGACCTGAAGTATGACCGCGCATGGATTCAATTATCCTTACTCCTTCCCCAACTGAGGTACGGAAATGTCCTACCCCTTTTACCGGGTCACACTGGTATAAATAATATGGTCTAACCTTTATCCTGAGGAGAGACTGGCAGAGTTTTGTCATAACCGAAGGACAATCATTAACACCCCTGAGTAAAACTGTCTGGTTTCCTATAGGCACTCCAGCTCTCAGTATTCTATCGCATGCCTTTGCACTTTCCTCAGTTATCTCATCAGGATGGTTAAACTGAGTGTTTAGCCATATAGGACCATATTTATCAAGAACTTCAATCAATTCATCATCTATTCGCATTGGCATAACAACAGGAACTCTTGTTCCTATCCGAATTATTTCTACATGCGGTATGGAGCGGAGGGATTGTAATATCTTTTCAAGACGATGGGTTGAAAGAATCAAAGGGTCACCCCCTGAAACTATTACATCCCTTATTTCTTCATGGGCACGAATGTAGCGAATCATTTCTTCGATTCTTGAAAGACTTGCGTGCCCTTCTGGACTTCTCCATTCCCGTTTTCTTGTGCAATGTCTGCAATACATTGCACACAGGTTTGTTGTAACCATGAGCACTCTATCCGGATACCGGTGAGTCAAACCTACCACTTCAGAATCAGCCTCCTCATCAAGAGGGTCATCTTTCTCCCAGGGACGGGAAAGAGTTTCAAGTCCAGAAGGAATTGCCTGACGGGCTAAAGGGTCATTTGTGTCAGATGGATTTATGAGACTCAAATAATAAGGCGTAATAGCCATCCTGTAAAGCTGGCTTGCTCTTCTCAAACCACTGAGCCAGACTTTCCCTCGACGAGCAAGATTCGGCATAGCCCTTAGAAGTTCATCCGGAGACTTTATCCTGTTTCGCATCTGCCATTTCCAATCGTTCTCTATTAGACTCTTCCCGGGCAGGATAAAAAGCATCTTCTTCGATGAATTGACTCCGTTCTGGAAAATTGGTGAGGCTTCAGATTCCGCTGTTTTCATTATAAACTCCCTCCATGAGTTTTTAGTGCTTTTATATAAAACATTAAATCCATTTCAATTAACAGTTCGTATTATTAACCAAAAATCGTGCCAGACTACTAAAATGTCTTTAGTAAAATAATCGGATAGAATTTTTTCGTCGAGAATGCTAATTAAGGAACATTAAAAACCAAAAATAATTAAGGAATAACAGTGATAAAAAAAGCAAAAAAATTTGTCAGTATGGAAAAATTTCTGGCAGATTTTTTTAAAAAAAATTTAAATACCTCTTACTTTACTCACAAAAAATTAAAATTACCTCCGGGGCAGTCTGAATGTATTGAACAGTTTAAAAGAAACAGTTTTTAGAAGAACAAGGCTCGTTACCATTGCAAGACACTTGTCTCCTTCATCATGAGCATAAACGAGTTTGAGTGCCTTTAGCCTTGATATAACTTTCGTAAGGATTTCCTTGACGATTCGGGGATCACCAATATGGGACTGGTTTATAACTGTTCTTTCAATGAAATGACGGTAACGATTCACGAGAAGATGGGATTTGTAAAAAGGCTTTTTCATCCTACCAGGGATTCTAAATATTGATTTGAGTTCCGGGTCCATATATCCTTCCGCATTCGGAAGGTATCTTCGAGGGCTTATTTTAAAAAATTCACCAACAGTTTGCTTTATCTCCTCTACAGGCATATGCAAACTCTTTCCATTCCCATTGGATTGATGCTTTTTACTACCATAATTGCGTATTACTCGTCTTACAAATAAAATCTTTCGATAAGCTCCGTTATGTGGTTCGTATTTTTTCTCCCATGCATTCTCAGGGTCGAGATATGTAGCAAATGTTTCAGCAAAATCATCATCAGGATGTTTCTGGGCATAAAAATCCCCTTCCGGATTGACATAATCACTACTCCATGGGTCAGCGCGATACCTGTTATTTTCTGGATAAGTCTGAAAGAAGTGACCTTCTACTTTGAATATTTCTCTGAACTCTTTAAGACGATAAAGTTTATTTGCATAACAAAAAGCATGTCCTATTTCATGCTTAATTAGCCTTAAAATTTCACCTTCATCTCTGTGAACATCCTTGTTCTCCCTTAAAATCTCTCTTATTATTTTATCAGCATCCCAGAAACCAAGCCCTATAGTTGTTGTTCCTTCTATACAACCATAAGAATCACTGAGATAAAATTTTGGTTCAAGTTCTACACCAAAACTCTTTGCATCCATTAAAGCTTTATTTATACATGTCTCAAGGATACTTCCCTTTATTTTTAAACCGAGGTCCTGAACAGGGGTAGTAAGTATTTCAGTCTTGATTGTATCCTTATTATTAAGGAGTCTTCTCGCTCGTGTCATGACCTACTCCAGAGCCAGTGCAACAATTTTCCCGATAATCTGCTGGTATGTAAATCCTGCGTAAGCACCCGCTTTTGCAAACCCTGCATCACTTGAAATATCAGGATTCGGGTTTATATCAATAACATGCGGTTTATCACGGCTCAATCTAAAATCAATCCTTGCATACCCCCTTAAATTGAATTCCTCAAAAATTTTCTTCGACATAGCAATAACTTTTTTTTCCACATTCGGGTTTATCCTCGCCGGAATGAGAGGATTTGTATGTTTGTAATAAACGGAAGTCGGATGCCATTTGGCAGAATAAGTTACTATTTTTGGTAATTTTTTAGGAAGTCCTGCATAACTCATTTCTGCAATTGCAAGAACTTCAGGATTTTTGTTACCTAAAATAGAAACCTGAAGTTCCTTACCCCCAATGAATTTTTCAACTAAAGCTGGTTGTTTGAAGCGGTGAAGGATATATTTTACCCTTCGTTCCAGCATCAGTTGATTCTTTATAAAAGAGTGTGCAGTTATCCCGCATGAACCATCTTCGTGGAGAGGTTTTACAATAGCAGGAAATTCAAATGTAGTGAGATCATTATTGGTATCCTTAACAACTTTAAAATCGGGGGTAGGAATGTGGAGGGATTTTAAAATCGTCTTTGTCAATGCTTTGTCATGACAGATGCCAAGTGCAAGTGAACTGTTTCCTGTAAAAGGGATTCTTAGAAGTTCATAAATTGCTGCTACAGATTTTTCCTTGGTAGAATCCCTCCCTACTGCTTCACAAAGGTTAAATATCACATCCGGCCTTTTCGACTTTATTTTTCTTGCAAACATCTCAAGATTCGAAGAAATCGGTACCCTGCTTACATGATACCCCAAATTAAGGAGACATTTTTCAACCTCATTAACGGTGGACAGGATATTTAGATCAAGGGATATTCGTGAACTATTATAAACTATTAAAACTTTTAACATCTGTCCACAATGACCGTAAACTTAATTTTTTACTTTATATTTCTTTCCGCTATAAATCGTCAAGCATCAACCCCCTTTGCTGATTTCAAAGTTTCTTCTTCAATTATTTTTACCTCATTCGAAGAAATCTGATATATTTCATAAACAAGTTTATCAATTTCTTCATCAAGCCTTACCATTTCATGCTCAAGCTCTTTTTTTTCACCAGTTTCTTTACCACTTTTTTCTACGAGAAATTTTCCAATATCAAGTTGTTTTAGTGCTATTTTTGCTATCTTTTCCCTTTCACTTTTCGGGGGTAAAATGATAGGGAATCTCTCAATAAAACGTTTTCCATATGAAAAGAATCCACCTCTGAAAGGAGTGCTAATTCTTTTCAGGTAGAACTCAAGAAGGCGGGAATTAAGCAGGGAAAGAATGAAATGATAATCATTTCTGAATTCCTCTTTAAGGACAATTCCATAACCTCCAGCATTCCCTCCACCAACAAAATAGTATTCCCCTTCTTCATCAAAAGTAAAACTATTTCTCGAAGCAAGCACCTGAGTTATGATTTTCGGCTGTTCAAATTTTTCTATGTTCTGAAGTCTTCCAAATTGATGCCAGTTTGTTTCATTTTTAAAACGATTCCTTTCTCTTTTTTTCAACTCCTTCTGATACTTTGAAAAATAACCATATGCTCCGGGGTAATTTTTTTTCAACTCCTCCATTTCAATCAACCTTGCACTTCCATCTCTAACAAGATAAGGATATACAATTAGTGTCCTGTTCCACATAATTTTCCATCTTCCAATTTCCTTTCCCTTAATTATCTTCTTTAAAATGCTCTTTTCGATAGTATATTCCCTTCCATCAAAATGATTTTTAACAACACTGGTTCTTGCTTTCTCCTCAATAAGGTCAACAAAATAAATTTTGTCAGCACCTGTAACCAAACCTTGAAAAATATTTTTACTTATATCACCAAGCTTTATTTCAATATTTTTTAATCCATCAATTAATACCCCTTCATGACCGATTGAAAAGTTCCAAACTTCATCTTTTAGAGGTTGAATCTGCTTTTTCTTTATTAAAAAACTATCCTTAATTTCCTTTATATGTCCGAAATTTTCCCTGTTTCCAATCTCAAAATAGTAAAAACCTGCATTTTTTTCTTTTTTCAAAAAAAGAAGGCATGTATAAGTTGTTGCTCCATCAAATACCTGAAAATCCTTAAAATTGACAATCTTATAAAGGAATTTTCCACCCGCTATCACTTTCCTGAGTCCCTTACCATAATCTGCATTAAAGAATTTTGATGGCAGGATATAACCTAAAACACCTCCACGCTTTAAAAGGCTCAACCCTCTTTCAACAAAAAGGACATAGATGTCATAATTTTTAGTTGCTGACTTATATTTATCGTTAAAATATTCTACTTCATCTTCATCAAGAGACTGTATTCTAACATAAGGGGGATTTCCTATAATGACATCAAAACCACCCTCCTCCATCACCTTTGGAAATTTCTCCTCCCAGTTCAATGGATGCTTTTCTCTCCATCTTTTACCAAAATACTCCTCAAGTTCCTCTGGCTCACCAGAAATGAGTGAATTACCCCTTACAATATTCCCTGAAAGGGGAGGAAGCCTTCCTCTTCGCCTCGCCGCTCTGATTAGAAGATTAAGTTGTGTTATTTCTACAGCCTTCTTATCAAGATCCACTCCATATAGGTTCTTTGTTAAAATATTAAGGGAATATTGGGATAATTTGTCATCAAGAAGAAGTTCATTATCTCCAGTATTTAATTTACGATAGCATTCATAAAGAATCTCGTAGGCTTTTATCAAAAATGACCCGGAACCACAGGCTGGGTCAAGAATTCTTACTTTTTCTATATCTCGAACATATTTTAAACTCGATAAAACCTCTCCAAGAGTATTTTTTACTATATAATCTACTATAAAGGTGGGGGTATAAAATATTCCCATTTCTTTCCTTTTACTTTCTCGAGTCAACACAGAACCTGATTCACTGGTTATTGTAGCAAGATATTTTTCATATATTGACCCAAGGACATCTGCATCTATGTCCGAAAAATGCCATTTTGTTCCATCTTCACTTTCGTAAAGTTCATTTATTACCTTTTCCATTATCTCATTATCCACATGAACTTCACCCGCAAAGTGTGGAGAAAAAAGGTCACTATCATAAACAAGATTGAGGTCGTAAAAAATATCAGAAAGGTATCGAATCAATGGTTTTTTCTTTTCTAATTTCCACTGACGAAGCGCTCCGCGAAGGATTTCATTTTCCATACTCCTGTCCTCACATGTTCTTATAAAAATAAACCTGTTTAGTAACCTCTGAACACCCTCTGCTATCTCCTCTTTTTCAAGTCTATTAATGACATCATGTTCGGCAATATTTCTTGAAAGCAGTTTTTGCCATCTCAAAAAATTCTCAAATATGGCAGTTGTAACCGGTTTCCTTTTTAATTTTTTTCCAACCCTTTCTGCATAACGGTCAAGCTCCCCCAATACCATACTCTCTCTTCCAAGCATCTTCAGTTCATCGAATCTGTCAATATATTCGTCAACAGTAAATTCGAGAAAGCGATTCTCCTCGAATCTTTTACCCACCCATTCAGTGTTATATATTTTCAACTGACCAAAATTAGTCAAAACTGCCCATGGGACAGACTTGTGATATGCATAATTAATTGCCTGTTCTATTTCCTTTGCATCAAGGGGTCTATCAGCTCCCTTCGCCTCCACGAAAAACTTAATCACATTGGAAATCTTGAAAGCATAATCTGCACGACCATGAGAAACTTTTTCTTCACGAGAAACCTCCTCCGTATTTTTCATATTCCAGCCAAGAAATTCAAATAAAGGCTCAATAAACACAGCTTTAATAGTGGCTTCACTTAATTCATCGAGCCTCCCTGTAATTTGAAGGTTTTTGTATTTTGAAACAAGTTCGGCTAATCTGCCTTTTATTTCCTCTTCCCTTTTCATATTTAATTGCAATATTTTTTACTAAAACTAATCAGGTTTCACAAGCATATTAATCTCATAATCTTTGACAAAAAGTCCCTATTTTGTAATATCGTTTTTTAAAATATGAAAGTTTCGCAAAAAAATAAAAATGTCAGGATAAAAATTGCCCCATCAATTTTATCTGCAGATTTCAGCCGCTTAAAAGAAGAAATAGAAAAAATAGAAAAAGCTGGAGCAGATTCTATCCATGTAGATGTAATGGACGGGCATTTTGTTCCAAACATAACCATAGGACCGGTTGTGCTTGAGTGCATCAGAAAAGTAACGAATCTTCCCCTTGATGTTCACCTGATGATTTCTGAACCTGAAAAATACATTGATATTTTTGCAAAAGCGGGTGCCGATTTTATTTATGCTCACTTCGAATCAAGCATTCACCTTCACAGACTTATCAGCATGATAAAGGAAAATGGAAAAAAATCTGCTGTTGCAATAAACCCTGCAACTCCCATTGAAATGGTTTTCCCTGTTCTTTCAGAAATTGATAGAATCCTCATAATGAGCGTCAATCCAGGTTTTGGAGGGCAGAAATTTATTCCTGCTTGTCTGGAAAAAATTTCTAAAATGAGAAGAAAGATAGACAGTACCTGTCCCGGTAAGGAACTGGAGGTTGACGGTGGCATTAATCCTGAAACCGCCACAATTGTCGTAAAAGCGGGTGCAACCCACATCGTAGCAGGAAACTATGTCTTCAAATCCGGCAATGTTGAGAAATCTATGGAAAATTTAAGAAAAGCAGTTTCTATTAAGTTTTAAAGGAAATATGTCAATTTTTCCCACTTCTTATCTGACACTTTTTTCCATTGTATGGGGTGCGATATGGGGAAGTTTTGCAACTGTGGTTATAACGAGGCTTCCAAAGGAGGAGTCAATTGTTTTTCCTGGCTCTCATTGTCCAATTTGTTCTCATCCGATTTCATGGTATGAAAACATTCCAGTTTTGAGTTACCTTATACTCGCAGGAAGATGCAGGCACTGTAAAAACAGAATTTCACCATTTTATCCACTCGTCGAATTGGGTTCAATAATTCTGGCTTTAATTGCCATCAATTATGCAATGAATAGAGCAAACTCGCAAACTCTTTCTCTGCTTTTCACAAATTTCATGATTTTCTTTACATTTTTTTGGGCACTTTTTGTAGTTTCCATAATAGATATCCAGACTATGCTAATTCCTGACATAATTACTCTACCTGGAATTGTTCTTTTTGTTACTTACAATCTTCTCCTATTTAGAGAATCCGCTCTATGGATTTCACTTGCTGTAGTTTGCAGCTATCTTGGTGTTTTTATATTTTTCAATTTTCTTTATAAACTTCTATTTGGCGTCGAAGCAATGGGAATGGGAGATGCAAAACTTCTTGCAATGATTTCCGCTCTAACGGGATGGAAGGGTGCAATCTTTTCCCTTGTGGCTGGTTCAGCTCAGGGTATAATTATAAGCATTCTTATTTTTACTGTTAAAAAATGGAAATTTAAAGAAAAAACTCAAGGTAATAATGATACTGGTTCAAGTGGATCGGATAACCGAGGTGCTAAAAAAATTCTCAGAACTAAAATCCCTTTCGGTCCCATGTTATCTCTTGGTGCATTTGAATTTGTTTTATGGGGAGAAAAAACAATTGATTGGTATTTATCATTGATAGATAAACTGGTTCTTTTAATTGCAAAACCTCTTTTTTAAGCACTTCCCTGCGTTTACTATTAAACGAAAATTCTTTATTATATTCCAATCAGGACAGGGATAGCGAAATAAATTATGGGGTGCATTCAATTCCTTTCAAACACCATAATCTCCATAGTTATTGAGCAGGAAATCTATAATAAAAAACAAAAAAGGCTCGGCGAGTGAGGTTGGGGGGGGACCTACTCGTCCGAGCCAGTAATTATATATTATGCAATGCTAATGCCATGTCAAGTATGGCACTTTTTGAAAAAATAATTTTAAAAAAATAGTCTAAAACAAACATATTTTTTAATCTTTTTTAAATTTTATCCTGTCGGAATTTTTAAAAAATTTTCCTTATTTGAAATATGCTTTTCAATAATGAAAAACTTCCTTCAACATTTCAATTTTTACTCAAAGGAAGGAATATGGGTTTTGCATTTTAAAATTTGCATTTCGGTGCGAGGTAAATGTGTATCGATAAAACCTTGCCACCCTTCATTTTTTATGAATCCCTGTTTCTGGTCAAATGGTCGTTGCCAATTTTCACAAAATCCGTTGGCAATGTTCCATCCATCAGTCATTCCCGCGCAGGCGGGAATCCAGAACAGAAAGACTACGCTCATGTTTACAAATAATGGATTCCTGCTTTCGCAGGAATGACAGTTTACCCTCATGAAAACGGAGACAGGGATGGCACATTCACCTACAAAATTTTGAAGGGTGGCAAGCGATAAAACATATTGACATTTGAATATTTTATGACAAAAATCCCTTGAAAAACAGGAGGAAAATATGAGTGTAGAAAGATTTGGAAGAAAAATAGAAAAAATAGGAATAATAGGTTCAGGACAAATTGGTCCTGATATTGCTCTATATTTTGCAAATTCTCTTTCTTCTTTTGGTGTTCCAGTGGTTGTCGTCGATATAGCCCCTGAAGCTCTCGAAAAAGGGAAGAAAAGAACAGAAGACAAATTAAAAAAACTCGTCGAAAAGGGAAAGCTCAAGCCGCAGATATTCGATACCATCGTCTCTTCGCTGAAATGGACAACAAAATATGAGGATATTAAAGGGGCTACACTAATAATCGAAGCTGCAACAGAAGACCTTAATATAAAGCACAAAATATTCGATACACTCGAAAAAATATGCGATGAAAATACGATATTTGCTTCAAATTCTTCGCATATGGAACCAGAGGTAATTTTCAGTAAAATATCGAAGAAACAAAGGGCACTTGTAAATCACTTCTTCTTCCCTGCAGAAAGAAACATAGTGGTTGAAATTGTTCCTGCGAATTTTACAGATGAAAAGGTGGTTGATTTTCTAATGAAATTCTACGAAGCATTCGGAAAATTGCCAATCAGGGTTAAGAGCAGGTATGGTTATGCAGTTGACCCTATCTTTGAAGGACTTTTCCAGGCTGCTGCACTTTGCGTCGAAAGTGGAATGGGAACAATTAAAGAAGTAGACACTATAGCAAGAAAAGCACTCGGACTGGGTGTTGGTCCATTTACTGCAATGAATCTAACCGGTGGTAATCCAATAACCGCCAAAGGGCTTGATGAATACACAACAAAAATTCACAAATGGTTCAGAACACCAAAACTTTTAAAAGATGCTCTTGCTTCCGGTAAACCATGGGATGTCCCTGGTAGGGATGAAAAGATTGAAGTACCACCACAAAAAGAAGAAGAAATCTCAAAAGAGATGCAGGGAGCGTATTTTGGACTTGTAACTGAAATTTTAGGAAGCGGTTTGGCGAATATAAACGACCTTGAATTAGCTGTTTCAACAGCTCTTGTAATAAAACCTCCTTTCGAATTCATGAACAGTATTGGAGTGGATAAATCCCTTAGCCTTGTTGAATCTTATGCCAAAAAACATCCTGATTTCCCCGTTCCGGAAATTCTTCGCAAGCAGGCTTCGAGTGGTAAACCATGGAAGGTTTATAGTGTAATAAGAGAGGACAGGGGCGCAGTAGCAATTATAAAAATAAGACGCCCTCAGGTTTTAAATGCTTTAAATCGAAAAGTTATGGAGGAGTTGCGTGAACATTTCCAGGCTATAAAAGAAGACCCAAATGTAAAAGGTGCAATCCTTACTGGTTTTGGTAACCGTGCATTTGTATCGGGAGCGGATATAAATGAACTGGCAGCGATAAAAAGCCCTGAAGAAGGAGCAAACTTTTCATGGAAGGGACAGGAGGTTTTGCTTCTTATAGAAAATTTAGGCAAACCGGTAATAGCTGCACTCAATGGTCTTGCATTCGGAGGGGGATGCGAAATCTCTATGGCATGCACAGCAAGAGTTGCAGTTAAAACCAGTGTCCTTGTTGCTCAACCCGAACCAAAATTAGGAATTATACCAGGATATGGTGGAACGCAGAGAATGCCAAGACTTGTTGGAATAAAGAATTGCTGGAAGATCCTGAGGGATGGAAATCCAATTTCGTCGTCTCAGGCACTTGAAATAGGTCTTATTCAAAAAGAAGTAGAAGGAGATGTTGTTGAATCAGCAATTGAAATGCTAAATGATATTCTTTCGGGTAAATTCAAGCCCCCGGCAATAAAAAAAGACCCGATTGAAATCCCTGATAAATTGCCCGATGTTGATATAGGTCACCTAAGTAAAAAGATTGATGAAATAATGCAAAAAGCAATCCTTGAGGGAGCAAAAATGAAACTCGAAGATGGCTTGAAGTTTGAAGCGAAGATGTTTGGAGAATGTCTGAAAACTGAGGACATGAGAATAGGCATGGAAAACTTCCTTAAAAATGGACCAAAGGTAAACGCAAAGTTTGTCCATAAATGAAAAAAGATAACTCAAAAGAAAAGTCACTACGACCAAACCTTAGAGAAAAAAACAAAGTAACCATTAAAATACCAAGACCGCTTTACGAAAAATTGCAAACTGCAATAAGTGGAAGTGGTTTTCGGAGTGTAAACGAATTCATAGTTCATGTTCTTCGTGACCTCGTCTCCTTGCGCAGTGAAAAGGAGGGGAAGGAAGACCTTACCGAAGAAGAGATTCGCATAATCAGAGAAAGACTAAAAAATCTCGGATACTTTTAATTTAGTCTTACTTAAAATTCGAGGGCAAGTCCTATCATCCATGTCATATCTGATAAATTAAGTGCTCCTTCCCTCCCAAAATTATCAAGCCTGGCAAGGAGAAATTCTGCAAAAATGTAAGAATGGTTAACACCAACTTCATTATCAAATGTGCGGGCAGCAGAAGGTTCAAGAGGGTCGAGACATAGCATAAGCCCTGTCTGAACATTCCACCCATAAGTCCCTCCCTTCCCCTCCTGCCCATCTATCGTCGAAACACCTGAATGACTCGAAGTCCACCAGAGGTAATATGAAAGTCCGCCTTTAACATAAGGAACAAGAGGAATAACAGTATAACGCAAAAGTGCATCAACTCTTAAAACTAAATCAAGATGAGTCGTAATTACAGAGAGAGTCGTTTCTTCTCCCGAAGGCTCACCAGTTTCAGCATTAAGTGCTTTCCCTTTAAAACGAAGCCCGCCAATCATTCCGCCAACTGCGAGACTTATACCTGGTGGATGAAGGAACTGATAATCAATCTCAAATAAACCATGAAAAGCAGATGAAGAACCAAAGACATCGCGGAAAGGAGTTGCACCTCCTCCGAATTCATCATCTACATCAGGATAGTAGGGACCAAACTTGAGTTCTGCTGCGAAATGTTGTGGAGAACCCTCCCACTTTTTTGTTTTCGTATCCAGATAAGCTTCTCTAAATTTTTTATCCTTGCATTCTGCATTTTCAGGAACTAATTGAAATAGAATGGTTAAGCCCAGGATTAGAACCATGAAATTTGTTAATTTTACTTTCATTGGCTTTTTTGTTTTTAATTTATTTCTTAGCAATACTCCAAAAGTAAATATTAAAAACAAAAAAATGAGCATAAAAAGAACTGGATTATGAAAAGCAGCAAGACAAAGCCATGCAAAAGCGATTATGGGCAGGAGAATTACACTTGCTACAATTCTGAGAATCGGTTTATTTTCTATAAATTTTGCAATTCTTGAACCGTAGAAGTAATAAAACGAAACAAAATTTTTTCCAGCCCCAGATTTCATGAGTATTTCATCCCTGAATTTCCTGAGCGTCTTAACAAACGGATGAAATGGAGAACCGAATGTTGCAGTCGCAACAAAGCAATAACCTCCACCCTCTCCCCCTTCTGATTTATACCTGCACCAGAAATCACAAACAGGCTGTGGTGTAGCACACGCAACATTGCTGAGAAGGCTCGGGTTGCGAAATTCATCATACGCAATTACAGCAAATTTGTATGTCACACCATTTTGCAATCCATCTATGTTTGCAGAACGAGAGGTAGAGCCAAGTAAATCACTGCAAAAGTATGAAGAATTTGGTTCATCCCCTTCTTTGAATCCACCATCAGGGCAGGAGGAATCATCTCCACCCTTACCATTTTCATCTGCTATATCTGTTTCAGACGAAAAATCTGAGGAGCCTGCATCGCTAATAACATCGCTTTGTTCATCAACTTCCGAATCGAGTGGTATGTCTCCCTCTTCTTCTTTTATTTCACTTAAAACATCCGAAGCAGCATCAATTCCATCGGAGGAAGCATCCACAGGTGTAGAAGTCCCCGGAGAAGGGTAACAAAGAACTCTGAAAAATTTCCACTCTTTGTTATTATCCCCTGAAACATCCCAGGAAACTGTTACATTCTGGTCACCATAAGAAGCAGAAACATTTATGGGGGCAGCAGGTCTTTTCGTATCGTATTGAATTGCCTGATAGTAAGAATCCAGAATTGTCTGGTCTGCATCTGTATTAAAAATAAAAAGGTAGAGATTGTTACTCCCCTCACCTTCCTTACAGGTAGGAGATGTTGACATAGGGTCTGTTACCCATGCAGGTTCAATATCAATTTCAATATAACCTGAAGTTGGAAGGTCAGCATTTGAAAAAGCGGGAATCGAAAAGCACTTGCCTTCATCCCTATTCTCTTTATTATCGCAACTTGCTCCTATATAAGCATAAAGCCCTTCTTTGTATGACCCTGAATAACTGAACTTCATCTTTAACTTCTTATTCTGGAGGCATTCCTCAAGGTTAATCCCGTCTGAACATTTATCCCTCTGTGAATCTATGTATTCTTTTTCGCAGGTATAGAGGGAAAAAGTGGCAAAAGATGAGGATGGTCGAACAAGCAAAATAATAGTAAAAATTATGAGTTCAGAAAAAATTTTCTTCATGCCGTATTTATTTAGCAAAACGCATGCCGTTAAAATTTTTAACAAAAATTTGAAATAAACAAATGTCTATAATAGATTAAATTTTTAATGATTGCAAAAAATAAAATTAAAAAAGGGTCAGTTGTTGGAGTTGTGGGAGCAACAGGGGTCGTTGGAAGAACACTTTTAAAAGTTCTCGAAGAAAGGAATTTTTCAGTCAGTGAATTAAGGCTATTTGCTTCGGAAAGAAGCAGGGGCAGACAACTTAGCTTCAATGGTTCCGCTGTAGAGGTTGAAAAACTTGACGAAAAGAGGTTTTCCGGGTGTGATTTTATATTTTTCTGTGCAGGTGGAGATATTAGCAGGGAATATGTCCCACTTGCTGCAAAATCTGGTGCAATTGTAATAGATAAATCTTCGGTCTTCAGAATGCATGAGAACATTCCACTCGTTGTTCCCGAGGTAAATCCCGAGGATATTTCAGAAAAACCTGGAAGTATTATTGCAAGCCCGAATTGTTCAACGACCCCTCTTGTAATGGTTTTAAAACCATTCATGAAATATGCCTCTATTGAGCGAGTCATAGTTTCAACATATCAATCAGCAAGTGGTGCTGGAATGAAAGGACTGGAAGAGATGATTATGCAAACCAGAGCATACATAAATGAGGAAAAGATTCCCGCTCCATCTGTTTTTGCGAAAAATATAGTTTTTAACCTCATTCCCCAGATAGATTCATTCCTTAAGGATGGTTACACAAAAGAGGAAAAAAAGATGATAGATGAAACCCGAAAGATACTTCACCTTCCAGATTTACGGATTACCGCTACCTGTGTGAGAGTCCCTGTCACGATTTCTCACAGCCTTTCATTTACGGTTGATTTCAATGAGCCAATTTCACCTTCAAAAGCAAAAGAAATTCTTTCACATGCTCCGGGCATAGTTTTAATGGATGACCCCCAGTCTTTGCTTTACCCAACCCCTGAAGATACAAGAGAAAAAGATAGCGTTTTCGTTGGAAGAATAAGGCAGGATACCTCCAATCCCAATGGCTTAAATCTATGGGCTGTCACAGACAACCTTCGAAAAGGTGCAGCCACCAACGCAGTCCAAATCGCAGAGCACATCTGTCAGTAATTTCACCCTACCCGTGACATTGTGTCAATCTTTCCCCTAATACATAATATTATGAATTTCCGGCACAGTTCAGTGTGGCAAAGATCCACCATTTTTTGTAGGGGCTTAATTTATCAAGCCTAATTTTTTGACCCATGTCACATTTTTAAATTTTTTCCTGTTCCTAAAGCACGAGAAAAACATTTAGAATTTTAAAAAACATTTTACCCAGTCCCTTATTTTTTCTGCTGATTCTTTTGCCTTTAGAGCTATTTCTTTATTATAATTAGTAGGCCAATGAACTGGATAACGAGTATCTATGTAGAATGGATTAAGATAACGACAATCTTCTTCTATCTCTTCAATTCTTGTCTCTTTCTCTCTGCAAATTTCAAATAATTCCATAAGATTATGAATGGGTCTAAATTCTAAACCATTTGCAATTATAAAAGCCTTTAGATATTTCTCCGCCGACTGTTGAAAATGAAAACAGATTTGCGCAAAATAGTCATTATATTCAAGACTTGTAGAAGCAAATCCAAAGTCCTCCTCTGCTTTGTCTATCCATTCTTCAATAATTTTTTGCCGCGTCATAAATAACTTTCCCTTCCTCAAAGATTTTTTTGATAAATGGGTCTCCTATCTTCAGTCTTTCCTCTACTTCTTCTGGTTTATAAACAATGAAATCCGTAGATAATTTATATTTAATCAGTTTATCTAACTCGCGAATTCTATCAACACCTACATCGGGAATATCACTTTTAATAATAAACAGGTCAATATCTGTTCCTTTCCATATTTTACCACTATTTAGAGAACCAAAAAGGATTATTTTTTCAGGCTTATAGGTTTTGATTAATTGTTCAACAATATTTCGTAATTCTTTATTAAATCTATCCATAGATACCATATTTTTTCTCCGATTTTCTTCACTTGAGTCGGTTCCATCCATTATTTTTCAGCCCGCAAATTAGAAGTAAGCAAATAACATAATTGTTGCCCGCATTCTTATCTTAATCAAAAATGCAATTAAAGATTATAGTAAATTCTAATGATAAAATTTCAAGAATCTTTTTACATTTTAACCTCTCAATTTTTTAGAGGGTATTTCTCATCCGAGCGTTAATGGCTTAAAAATTCACGGGCAGTGGGAGGCGCCGGGGGCGGAGGTTGCCTCTAAAGTGTTTCCATAATTACCCATGTTTATTCTGCAACCATAATGGTTACTTACCTATATTTATAATTTGATATTTTCCACCAGTTACAGCTACTATCTCGTTAGTTCCATCGTTGTCCACATCACCTATTTTTATTCCATCGAAGTTACTATTGCTACTTGTAGAAAACAATTCATTCAATGTGCCATTAGAAAAACTAAATACTCTTAATGACAAGGAACCATTTTCAATGTTACTAAACCATTCTACAGACACAATATCATCCTTACCGTCATTATCCAAGTCACCTACATCACCAGATAATCGAAAATCATTGCCTGAAATTACTTCCTTAGAAGAAATAAGGTTAAAATAAGAATCGTATACTATAATCAAACCTTTTCCTGCTACCCCACATCTTGTGCCTTGAAAAGAAATAATTTCGAACAAACCATCTCCATTTACATCTCCTGCGGCAACATCAGTTATACCTCCACTTTGATGAAATACCAAACTTAAACTATCTTCCACATTATCATAAACCCTTGTAGAGTAATCATTCCAACAGGCTGTGCCAACTAAAAGCTCATCATTAGCATCTTGATCTAAATTGCAAAATAACACTGAATCAACATCACTTCCGATACGGTCCAAAAATTTCAGGTCAAATCCAACCCCATTCCATTCATAGACTATCAAATATCTTCCGTACCATGAAACACCAACAGCAATTTCCTTAAAACCATCCATGTCACTATCACCGATAGAAAGTTCTTTGCTCCATCGAAAGGATTTAATAATAGGGCTAACCCAATTTTGCTCAAAATTGACTCCTGAGAGTGAACCAACATACACATAACCACCATCATCAGAATTACTGGTTCCTACTATTAATTCATTATAGGTATCATTATCAACATCCCCTATTGCCAAGCTCTGAGGAGATTCATTAAAAAATAATCGGTTAAGTTCTTGTTCAGAACCATCAGTATTAATTTTATAAACTACTACCATTTTCCCCAAAACATCTCCAAGTACTAATTCATTATATCCATCATTATTTACGTCACCAATAGCCAGAGAACGGTAAAAATTATCTTGTGGAACTTCTCCATTTTCATCTTCAGTGTTCATATCTTCTTGGTCATTTTCAATCACAATATCTTCATATCCTTCATCCTCTTCAACTTCAACGCCACTATCTGCTGGGATGCAGGAAAGTCCTAAGGCAACATAATTATCTTCGCATACGCAGACTGCTGAACCACCAATAACCTGACACTCGCCATGACCAGAACATGTGACACCCTTGCATGGCTCAAAGGAACCCCCTCCTCCACCATTACACGAGCAAAAAAATAAAAAAATGGAAGAAATTAAAAGAATTATGTGTCTCATGGATTAACCTCCGTTATTCTTTATCTTCGCAAAAAGTTTCCTCTTCAATTGCTCCCGCGTCCAAATCAAAAACACCTTTAGCAGGCATACTATCAGTGCAATCACCTTTATCACATTGCTGATTATAAATGTCCGAACATGCCTTATCCAAACAATTCGAATCCAAAAATAAAGTTACAGAATTAACATCACTATCAGGAAATACTGATTCTGCCTGCTTCCATATTATTAAATCACCATTTTCATCATACCCCTCAATTCTAATTGCAGCAGATTTCGAAAATAGGTCTCCCTTGTGCACAACTACTGAACTCCCTTCAAGTTCGTCTGGAGTTGCCTCCATTAGAATATAATTACAATACTTATAATTTTCATCAGAGGCAGTTGCCTTTATAGTAAAATTTTTTACCCTTTCCGCCACAGCAGTTGAATCAAACTCAATTGTAAATTCCACTGCAGGTCCTTCAATGCCGTTTTTATTGCATCCACTCAAACTTATCAGAAAAAATATTATGCTAATTAAAATTTTGCTCTCTCTTCTCATTTCGGATGCACCTCAAGTATTATATTTGAACCGCCACCACCCCTCTGTGAAACACCAAAATAAATCCCCGCACCCGCACCGCCTGCAACTACAACACCAATCACACTCCAGAACCATGCACTTTTATAAAATGGTTTCCCCTTCTCTACCCCCTCCTTTTGCGCCTCCTTCCCTTTAGATTTGAGACTAACATCAAGAAAAATCTCCTGACCACCTGATACAGAAATCTCTTTTATCTCTGGTATCATCCCCTCTGCTTCAACTTTAACAATATGTTTCCCCGCTGTAACCTCAAACTCGGCAGGAAGTTTCCTCTTTTCACCTCCATCTATTGAACCAAATGCATCAGGCGAAGAACTTGAAACTGAAATTACACCCTTTTTCAAATCCGCTCCCTTTGCATTTTCTGCAACACCCTTTGTTTCTGTGCCTTTCTCCTCTAAAATCTTTTCAAGTCTTATTTCAATCGTTTTTGTCATCCCCTCTGTAAGAACAACACTCTGTATCGATGAATTATAACCATCTTTCTTAACCTCTACTTTGTGTTCCCCTGGACCAAGAATTACTGGTTCCTTCACCGGAGTCGTTAAAGATATTTTTCCATCAATCATAACATTTGCTTCTGCTGGTTCTGTTACAATTGTAACTTTCGCACTCTTACTCTCCATCTCCTTTATAAGCTCCTCAACCTTCTTCCTCTTGTCAGGTGGAATCTTCTTTGCCTCTAAAAGATACTTCTTGAATGTCTCAATACTGCTTTCATACTGAAAAAGAAAATACTGACAGATTCCTATATTATAAAGAACAAGTGGCTTAGGAGCGAGAGCATAAGATTTCCTGAACTCCTCCAATGCACCAACATACTTTTCCTGATTGAACAGCTCAACACCTCTTTTAAATGCTTCCTCTGCTTTCACTTTGCTTTTCTCATTTTCCTGAGCGGGATTCTGCGGAGTTTGATTCTGACTTTGACTGTAAATTTTACAGGGCATAATTAAAAACATAAAAATAAATAAAATTGCTAAAATCAATTTCGCTTTTACCAATTTTTCGTTTTTATTCCTCATTGTAATTACTATCTATGTTAACTTTTTTTCTCTTCTTCTTTCCACCAATTTCAAGATTTTTATCTCCCTCATCCTTTCGAAGTTTCGTCTGTGGTTTCTTTGTCTCACTTTTTTCAACAGGGGAAGTTTTATCACTAATTGTAACTGCTTTCTGCCTCTCTTCCGGGTATCTGGCGGTAGCAGAAACAGTCGAAATTTCATGTACTTCCACTTCGTCTGAAATGGAAAAAGCATCACTTGCAGGTTTAGAAATGACTTTTTCAACTGACACACCCTGACTTCTATCATTAAGTGTCATTTTGTTTTGTTTTGCATTTTGCTCCTCTCCAGTTCCAACAACTCCGCTCCTATCTTTAAATATCTTGAAAAATGACACTGAACCAGCAATTATTGCAATCGCAATGATTGCTACTATCAAAGGAATAATAAAAGATTTTTTGGCGATTTGCTTCTGAACTGTCTTCATACTTGCAAGAGCAGTTTTATCGGGAATGGTTTTCCCGGAGTGCAGTGTTTCTGCCCATAAATCATCTGATATTATAAGTGGGCTCGTCCTTTCTTCCTCGCTCAAAGTTTCAAGAAGTGCTTCCCTCATTTCCTTCGCTGAACTAAAACGATTATCAGGGTCCTTCGCTGTTGCTTTCAATATGGCTTTTTCTACTCCCTCTGGAACATGAGGGGCAATTTTTCTTACCCTTGGAAATGGCTCCTTATTTATCTGAAACAAAATCCCCATGATGTTTTCTGCTTCGTAAGGGTATTTCCCGGAAAGAATCTTGTAAAGAACTGCTCCTGCAGAATAAATATCTGTCCTGTGGTCTATTCCTTTTAATCCACATGCCTGCTCAGGACTCATATAATACGGAGTCCCCATCAGTGCCCCAGTTTTTGTAAGAGGTTTGTCCCCCTCCATGGACTTAAGTTTCGAAATTCCAAAGTCTAAAATTTTCACAGAAACCTCTTTCGTATCAGGCTTCTTTACAAGAAAAATGTTCTCGGGTTTAAGATCCCTGTGAATTATTCCAGCATTGTGGGCTGATTCTAAACCATTCAAAACCTGCACCATTATCTTGATTGCTGGAGAAACAAGAATGATTCCCTTCCTTTCGAGTAGTGAACTCACAGGCTCACCGGACAAAAGTTCCATTACAATGAAAAAAAGACCGAGGTTTCGGTCATAAACAAGGTCGAAAACTTCACAGATAGAAGGATGCCCTATTTTACTTGCTGCAACCGCTTCCCGCCTGAAACGTTCAAATGAATCAGGCTCGGAGGTAATCTCCTTTGACATTACTTTGATTGCTACATGCCTTTCAATAAGGATATTTATCGCTTCATAAACTGCACCCATCCCACCAGAACCAATATGACGAATAACCCTGTATTTCTCCCCTAAAATGCTCCCAACAAAATATTTATCCTTATCCTCCATTTATATTTTTAGGTCTTTAAACCAAAATCCTCAAAACTTTTCTTTTTTTACAAAAAATTATACTAAATTTTGCCAATTGAAATGTCAATTATCTTTTAACCTGCCACTTCCTAATTTTTTAATGGATTCTTGCTTTAGTCTACCCCTGCGAAGGCAGGTGCAGGAACAAGATTTTGAATGGATGGAAAGTTCTTGATTTTTTTTATTGTATCTATTACAAATTTATATAAAGAGCAAAATATATAAATTAGAGATTTTTTCTGTCTAAATTACAATTACAAAAAAAGAGGAATAGAGATGAAAATTAAAGAGGTAGAGGAAAGATATAAAAATGAATGGGTATTAGCAGAGATATTGAAAGAAGATGAAAATGGACAGCCCATTGAAGTTAAGGTGATAGCCCATTCTAAAAATAGAGATGATACCTATGCGGCAATGAAAAAGGCAAAAGGCAAATATACCTATCATTTCTATACAGGAAAGATTCCCAAAAAGGGTTATGCAGTTGCATTCCATGTCAAAATTTAAATTTAATATCAAAGCACCGGTAATTATTTTAACTGTATCATTAGAAGGTCAGAAGGGTTTCAAACAAAAGATAAAAATGGCTCTTGACACAGGCGCAACTTATACCATGATTCCATGGAAAACAGCTGAAATTTTGGGATTAGAACCAGAACTATCAAAAGAGAAAGTAGAAATAATTACTGCAAGTGGAGTGGAAAAGGCTCCTTTAGTCACCTTAAAGTCTCTTGTTGTTTTGGGGAAGAAAATAGAAAATGTTGAAGTTATTGTTCATGACCTGCCACAAAAAAGCTATGTAGATGGACTACTCGGATTAAAATCGCTGGTTGAACTAAGATTAAAAATAGATTTTAATGACGGACTGCTGGAAGCATAGAAAAAATACTTAGTTACTTTGTAGTTTGGCGATTTTATCTTACTTTGTCATAATTATATTTGAAATTTTGGCATGGTTCAACATAAAAGTATTCTATTTTTTGTAGGGGCTTGATTTATCAAGCCTAATTTTTTGAACCGTGTCGTAAATTCTAATGATAAAATTTCAAGCACATGAAAGTTCAACTTGCCATTCGTTTCTATCATTTTACTAACTATGTCAGGGTAAAGAGTGTTTACTATTGCGTAAGATTCCGTAATAATATTAGAGGGAAAATCGGAGTTGATTTCTAAAAGGAGGTTTTTTATTTCTGTAGTTTTTCTTCGTTCAATCATTCTTCTCGCCATGACTGAAAAAACTTCATTCATTACACAGTCAAGATAAAGAAGTTCGATGCTAAAGAACTTGAGTGTTTTTCTTAATGCAAGTGCTCTTTTGTGCAAGCTATCGGATGCATCGTATTCTGCTATTATTACATTCGAATCCACTATGGCGCTATTCATAATACTTCTCCGCGTCTTCTACTGCGTTTCCTCCAAAAGAGAACTTTCCTTCAATTCTTTCAAGGGTGCTGACTGGCTGAGGCTTAATTTTTACTTCATTGCAAGGTTTCTCCTCACCTCTTGAAAGCACAAAAACCTCCGCTGAATCCTCAAGGTCTGCCGGCTCAAGAAGCGTAACTACACCGTTTTTGTATATTCCTTTTATAGCCTTCATTTTACCTCCTTAAAAAGCAATAGTTTAAAAGAATTATCTACATTGTTTAACAAAATTGGGCTTGATAAATCAAGCCCCTACAAAAATGGTGGATTTTTACCACTTTTTAATATTTTTAACTTTTGAACCATGCCGAATTATCCAAAGTAAACACTAAAATGTTTTCCCTTTTTTGTCAAATTTAAACCATGATTAGTGTGCATTTTTTATCCTGGGAACTCTCGATAATTATAATAGAAAAGGATTATAATAGAAAAGCATTTCCATGTTACAAAATGGCCCTTTCCCAAGATAGTAAACGGAGTTCCTAAAAATTCAAATTATGCTGAAGTCAAATTTTTTAGAGTCATTTTTCATCCCAAAAAGAGCTTCAACATGAAAATCACCCGCCTTTTTAACCTTTCAATTTTTTAGGGGGTATTTCTCATCCGAGCGTTAATGGCTTAAAAATTTACGGGCAGTGGGAGGCGCCGGGGGCGGAGGTTGCTTCTGAAGTGTTTCCATAATTACCCATGTTTATTCTGCAACCATAATGGTTACTTACCTATATTTATAATTTGATCCGAAACTTCCCTGTTTTTTAGGGAATAACTCGCCAAAATAATATTAATATATTATACATTTTTTAAATTTTTACAAAGCAATATAAAAATTTTATATATCTTAGGAAAAGATTTTACCTAACCAAATTTAAATGTTCGACGAAAATCTGCGAAATTAAATAATCTAATAAGCGTTTATATTTTTCATTTTTAAATGCAAAAAGAATACGGAAAACTAATTTAACTTTTTATTGACACTTTTGAAATTGTATATTATATATACCCTAATAGGGAATACATGGAAGAATGGGTTAAAAAAATTTTTAGGTATGAGAAGCAAAAGAGAGGTGAACCTCTTGAAGTAAAAAGAGTTGGTAAGAATTACTATCTTTATAAATCTACTACCGTGTGGATTAAAGGAGAAAGAAAAAGGAGAAAGGTTTCAAAATATATAGGGAAACTTACTGAAAGGGGGATAGTGGAAGGTAGTAGAACAAAACGGTATGTTAGGTCGATATATGAATATGGGAATGCCAAACTTTTAATTGATATAATGAAGGAAATTATTGACCCTCTAAAGGATGTGTTTCCTGAAGAATATCGAGAGATTATAGCAATGGGGATTTTGAAAGTGTTGCAGCCGACTCCTTTGAAGTTGATGAAGAGCAGGTGGGAGAAGATTTATTTATGCAGAGAGATAGACGCCTCACTTTCCCGAAATATCATTTCCAAAAAATTAAGACGAATTGGTGGTAATTGGAGTAGTCAGAGAAAGTTTTTTGATTATCTTTTAAAAGGGAGTAACTATTTATTATTTGATTTAAGTTCCATAGTTTCTTACTCGGAAAATGTCGCTCTTGCGGAGAAAGGATATAAAACTGATAATCTCTACCTGAAGCAGATAAACTTTGCCCTTATTTATTCCGTTGAGAATAATTTGCCTGTTATGATTAAAGCGATACCTGGTTCTGTAAGAGACATAAATTGCTTTAAAAATACAATAAGATCAATGGATATAAAATCCTGTGTAGTAATTTTGGACAGAGGTTTTGCATCTTATGATTTAGCTGAATTAATGAGAGAAAAGGAAATAAAGTTTATTCTTCCTCTGAGGAGAAATTTTAAAATAATAGATTATAACCTTGAGATGGAAGGAAGCTTTATTTACAGAGATAGTGGAATAAACTGGGGTAAAAAAAGCATTGGTAAGTCCTATATATATCTTTATGAAGATGTTAAATTAAGAGCAGAAGAAGAAACAACCTTCATAGAAATGATTGAAAATAGAAAAAGGGCAAGGAAAGATATAATAAAAGAAAGAAAGAAATTCGGGAAAATAGCAATTCTTTCAAATCTAAATATTCCTGCACAACAGGTATATCTTTTTTATAAACAAAGGGAATCCGTAGAAGTTGCCTTTGATGCTATGAAAAACGAGCTGGAAAATGACAAAACATATTTATCAGATGATGATGCAGTAAGAGGTTACTTTTTTATTTCATTTGTTTCGCTTTATCTTTATTTTCGGATTTTAAATCTACTCAAGCAAAAGGACCTTATTGGCAAAATATCTCCTAATGAATTATTATTTGAGCTTTCAAAAGTATATCTTATATATTATAGTGATCAAGAAAAAAGTTTGAGTGAAATTCCTGCAAAGGCTGAAAAAATGAATAATATTTTGGAATTAAACTTATTCCCTAAAACTTTGGGCAGTTAAGGATTTGATAATTTATGTATGTCCACAGGCACTGCTGTAACTTCCACAGCAATTTGCGCAGTCTGGAACAGCACAAACATAACTTACCCATCTACCACCCCGGCATACTTGAGAGACAGGTCCACCACATACAACGGAATCGTAAACGCATCGCCAGCTTTCTTCAGGTCCATTACATGGGTCTCCATTCGTTCCATGACCAATAGGGCAGCCTCCTTTGCAATCCACTCCTGCTTCGCCGCAATCCTGAATTCCATTTGTGCAGTGGTTAGCGCAACATACATCGCCTTCATCAACAGAACCATCACAATCATCATCAACACCATTGCAGATTTCTGTCGCTGGATTAACTCCACCAGTGCAGATTAAATTACCACCACTGCAGTTGTATGTTCCGTATTCACAGGCTCCTACATCAGTTCCACATCTCCCCCCACCACCTGGATTACCTTCATCTACCTGACCATTACAATTATCGTCTAAGTTGTTACAGCTTTCAGAAGCATCAGGATGAATTGACGGGTTAGAGTCATTACAATCAACATCACTTTTGTAACCATCTCCGTCTGAATCAACAGCGCAACCCTCATCAACCTGACCATCACAATCGTCATCAAGCCCATTACAGGTTTCAGCAGGGGGCTGGCATGAACCCCATGTGCAGTTTGATTGACATACCCTCGTTCCCTGAGTTCCACAGGATGAGGTGCATGTACCTGTTGCATTCATACAGCAAACCATGCCTGCTCCATTATCACAAATTGTGTCACCATTGTCATCCAGCCCATTACAAATTTCTTCCTGAGTCTGGACTTGAGTTTCACAGGAACCATCACCATCTCTATCTTCCCAGCCCTGATGACATATAACCTCACAATTTCCAGAAGAACAAACAAAATCGGCATTTTCTCCTGCAGTGCATTTTCTGTTACACTCACCACAGTGCTGAGGATTGGTTTTTGTGTCCACACAGTAGCCATCACAATTCGTAAGGTTGCCGTAGCATTCCGAAGAGCAGTTTCCAAGAGAGCAGACCTCATCAGGATTACATTCGTGATTACATTCACCGCAGTTTAATTTATCTGAGTTGGGGTCAACGCACTGCCCGTTACAATTGATAAATCCTTCCTGACATTCAAAATCCCCCTCGAATTCAGTTGACAGGTCATTGTAGGAATCATGATGCCACGGTTCATTCCAGCTCATGGCACAGGAAAGTAAAAGAAAGGAGTTGAAGTAAATTGAAATAAAAATTGATATGAATATATATTTTCTGTTTTTCATTTTTCCTTTATTTTAATATTTTACTAACTTTCTTTGTAAATTCAACAAGTTAATTCAATGATTTTTTAAGGCATGGTTCAACAAAGTATTAAAAAGTGGCAAAAATCCACCATTTTTTGTAGGGGCTTGATTTATTGTAGGGGCTTGATTTATCAAGCCCATTTTTTGAACCATGCCTGAAAAAGCAATTATTTGTGGGTTATTCCTGGCATGTTGATGCCGGATTTTTTTACAAATTCAATTGCTTCTTCATATCCAGCGTCTGCGTGTCGTATAACCCCAATCCCCGGGTCAGCGGTTAATACTCTTTGAATTCTCTCTCCAGCTTCTTTTGAGCCATCTGCGACGCAAACCATTCCTGCATGTATTGAATTTCCTATTCCAACCCCACCTCCATGATGAACACTGACCCATGCAGCACCACAGGCTGTGTTTAAAAGAGCATTTAGAATTGGCCAGTCTGCAATGGCGTCTGAACCATCCTTCATTCCTTCTGTTTCCCTGAAAGGAGATGCAACTGAACCTGAATCGAGATGGTCTCTACCTATGACAATAGGTGCCTTGACTTTTCCACTTGAAACGAGTTCATTGAAGAGGACTCCTGCTTTTTCTCTGTCACCGTAGCCAAGCCAGCAGATTCTTGCAGGCAATCCCTGAAAAGCAATCTTTGAATGTGCTACATCAAGCCATCTGTGTAACATTTCATCGTGAGGGAAAAGCTTTTTAAGTTCTTCATCTGTGGTAAAAATGTCTTCAGGGTCTCCTGAAAGGGCAACCCATCTGAAAGGTCCTTTACCGACACAGAAGAGGGGTCTAATGTATGCATTTACAAATCCGGGGATTTCGAAAGCTCTTTTTGCACCCCCTTTTGTTGCTTCATCACGGATGTTATTACCATAGTCAAAGACTTTGGCACCCATATCCATCATCTTAACCATAGCATCTACTTCAATTGCCATTGATTCCCTTGCCCTTTTTATATAATCCTCCGGGTTATTTTTTCTTAGTTCTTCTGCCTGTTTGAGTGAAAGCCCCTTCGGTATATAACCCCGTAGAGGGTCGTGAGCAGCTGTTTGCTCTGTGACAAGGTCGGGTATAATTCCGCGCTTCAATATTTCAGGATAAACATCTGCTGCATTTGCACATAAGCCGACGCTCAGAGGTTTTTCTTTCTTTTTTGCGTCAAGCACCATTTCAAGTGCTTTGTCAATATTGTCTGTCATGGTATCGAGGTATTTTGTTTTCAATCGCCGCTCTATCCTCGATGGGTCAACTTCAACCCCAAGAAACGCAGCACCATTTGCTGTAGCAGCAAGTGGCTGGGCACCTCCCATACCACCAAGACCAGCTGAAAGAATAAATCTTCCTCGAAGAGTCCCCCCAAAATGACTCCTTGCGGCTGAAGCAAAAGTTTCAAATGTTCCCTGGACTATTCCCTGCGTTCCTATATAAATCCATGAACCTGCGGTCATCTGCCCGTACATTATAAGTCCACGCTCTTCAAGTTGCCTGAAATGTTCCCATGTTGCCCACCGTGGCACGAGAAGTGAATTTGCTATTAGAACTCTTGGTGCCAAAGAGTGAGTCTTAAAAATCCCCTGTGCCCTTCCTGATTGGATGAGCAGTGTTTCGTCATTTTCAAGTCGCTCGAGGGATTTTACTATTATGTCAAAATCTTCCCATGACCTTGCAGCTTTTCCAGTTCCACCATAAACAATGAGTTCGTCAGGTTTTTCCGCTACATCAGGGTCAAGGTTATTCATGAGCATACGAAGAGCAGCCTCCTGAAACCAGCCTTTACACCTCAATGTTTTTCCTCTTGGGGCTCTTATTACTCTTGCCATCTTTTTCTCCTTTCCATGGTGTCTTATAACACCAGTTAAAATTTTCATCAATAGCCCGCTTCTGGCTTACCAAACTCAATTCCATGGTCATTTCGATTCCGCTGGTACATAAGTCAACATCCACCCTTCCATGAACAAAAGTGGCTGGGCGGAGTCGAAGCCACCAACGAGCCAGGGTAAATTCGACTTCGCTTAACGACCCCGATTTGTTTGTTTATCGGAGTCGTCCTATGTAAGTAAGTTTATTATCATCGTTGAAAATGATTTTCAGGTAATATAGATTTGAGTAATGTTTTATAAAGCCATCAATTTTTAGGGAAATTCCAATGAAAATACTTCTCTGTCAGATGAATCCCAGGGTTGGAGATATTCAGGGTAATGTTTCATTCATGAAGGAGATACTCAGGAAGGGTGTTGAAGAAAAATTTGACCTTGTGGTTTTTCCTGAACTTGCAATTTCAGGTTATCCGCCACAGGACCTTCTGGAACGGAAGAGTTTTGCTTTCCGTTGCGAGGAGGCTCTTTATGAACTTGCGTCATGTTTAAAGGGGGAAACAAGGGCTATTACTGGATTTGTCGAACCAAACAAATCAGGTAGAGGAAAACCTTTCCACAATTCTGCAGGATTGCTTCAGAATGGAAAAGTAAGGGCATTGTATAGGAAGATGCTTTTACCCTCTTACGATGTATTTGATGAAACAAGATGGTTTGAACCCGGGACATTGCCGGTAGTTTTTGAAATGAACAATTTTCGCTTTGGTATAACGATATGCGAGGATGTCTGGAGTGACCACCCTTTTGCAGGAAGGCACCTTTATTCAAGGGATCCAGTTTCTGAACTCGCCTTTTTAGGAGTGAATTTTATCATAAATATTTCTGCTTCACCATTTTCAACTGGTAAAAGGAAACTCAGGAGAGAGGTCCTATCTGCGTCGGCAAGAAAGTCAGGTGTTTCAATCCTTTATTGCAACCTGGTTGGAGGGAATGATGAACTTCTCTTTGATGGGGGGAGTTTTGCAGTTGATGAAAAGGGGAATATTGTTGCAGGAGCCGTAGAGTTTGAGGAAGATTTGCTTGAAATTTCAATTGATGAATCAGGGCAAATTTACGGAAAAAATATTGAGCTAAGCCAGAGACAGGAAGAAATTCTCAAGAAAGCACTGGAAATGGGTATAAGGGATTATGTTAGAAAATGCGGGCAGACCTCCGTCTGGCTTGGTCTTTCAGGAGGTGTTGATTCAGCACTTGTTGCTTGTCTTGCCTGCGGTTCACTGGGTGCTCAGAATGTAGGTTGCCTCTCAATGCCAACAAGATTTACACAGGAGGCTTCAGTTGAAGATGCGAAAAAATTATCACAGAAATTAGGAGTTAATCTGACTATTGTTCCCATTGAAGAGATGTTTAGTAAGGTTACGGAACTTTTGAACCCCCATTTTTCAGGGAAACCCTTTGATGTTACCGAGGAGAATATTCAGGCTCGTATTCGAGGGCTTTTGCTTATGGCTTTTTCGAACAAATTTGGAGGTCTTGTGCTTGCAACCGGGAACAAATCTGAATTAGCATCTGGTTACTCAACTCTTTACGGTGATATGGTTGGTGGACTTGCCCCAATTGGAGATATTTATAAAACTCAGGTTTATTCCATAACTCGTTTAATTAACCAGGATGGTGAGGTGATTCCGGCAAGAATCATTGAAAGGGCACCGTCAGCAGAACTGAGGCCACAGCAAACAGACCAGGATACTTTACCACCTTATGAGGTCCTTGACAGGGTACTTTATATGTATCTCGAGGAAGGGAGAGATATAGAAGGGATAATTGAAGCGGGGTTTGAAAGGACTCTGGTGGAGAGAGTTGTTGATATGGTAAGAAGAGCGGAATTCAAAAGGAGGCAGGCACCTCCTGTGCTTAAAGTTTCTGAAAGGGCTTTTGGGATAGGAAGAAGGTATCCTGTAGCGCAAAATTATCGTGGTTAAATCCTGTTCCTGCCCATGCTTTCGCAGGGGTAAACTGCAGCAGGAACCTATTGCCCATGGTCGTTGAGCGGAGAGATGTTAAAATGCACCTCTTTCCCGTCGAAGTGCTCTTTTCATATCCCTCTCTTGAATTTCCCTTTTTCTCATAAATTTTCTTTTTCCTCTTGCAAGTCCAAGCAAGAGTTTTGCTTTACCCTTTTTGAAATATATTGAAAGGCAAATTAGGGTGTAACCTCTCTGGTCGAGTTTTACCCGCAGGCGCCTTATTTCATGCCTGTGAAGTAAGAGTTTTCGGACTCTCTTCGGGTTGTGGTTCAAATAACCTGAATTTTTGTATTCTGCTATGTGAGCCTGGTGTAAAAAAGCTTCCCCGTTTTCTATAACAACATAGGCATCGGAAATATCAGCATTTCCTTCACGAAGGGATTTTACCTCGGACCCCTGAAGAACTATTCCAGCTTCTATTTTATCTTCTATAGAATATAAGTGGTATGCTTTTCTATTGGAAACTACTATTTTCCCTTCCGCATTTTTTTTCTTTTCAGGCATATAAACCTTCATAAGTGAATTTTGCCCATCCCCACGAATGAAAATTAAAATTTACGGATTCCTGAAAACCACTCTTTACGGTCACTTCGACATCCGTGTAAAAAAGTCTTTTATCATACTACCCTGCATATGGTAAAGGCATAAACCTCTTTAACACCCGCTTTAAGCAGTGCCTCAGCGCATGAATGCATCGTTGCTCCCGTTGTCCAGACATCATCAACAAGCAAAACTCTTTTCTCTTTGATTTTTTCAATTTTTTTCGCAGGAACCATGAATGAGCCTTTAAGGTTATTATATCGCTCGGATTTTGAAAGTCCTTTCTGTGGAATAGTCTCTTTATGCCTCAAAAGGATTGAAGGGCTCCAGGGAGCAGAGGAGATTTTTGCAGCTTCCCTTGCAAGATAGGTTGATTGATTGAATCCGCGGAAGGCAAGGCGTTTTCGGTGAAGAGGAACGGGCAGAACAATCTCACATTGAGGTGGAGGAGTGATTTTGAGAGCTAACCTTGCAAGTTTGAGGGCTAGAGCAGGGTCTCTGCCATGTTTGCACCTTATTATTGCTTCTGCTATTGCACCTCCGTATGCAAAAGGTGAAAATAATGCAGAAATTCCTTCTGCAGGGTCATAAACTGGATACGGGACTTCTTCGATACTGCTTTTACAGGGCTTACAGAAGATTTCACCATCATAAACAAATTCTTTATTACAGGACCCACACCTCGAAGGAAAGAGGATGTCCATCAAAGCATAAAATATTTCCTTTAAAAAATTCACTTATTATTTTATCGCTTTTTATTTTAAAAATGTTTCTTATGACATGTTTCGAAATCGCAGAAATACGACCGGTTATTGTAGGGGCGTGATTTATTACGCCCAACTTTTTAAACAATTCCTTTTTTTTATTTTTATGGACCAATTATTAATGAATTTCCATAAATGCCTTTGAATTGTGAAATTAAAACATCTGCAACTTCTTCAATTTGAAATGACTTGTAAGTATAAGATTCCATGCTTGCTACCGGATAATCTTTCAAACCACACGGGATAATTACTTCAAATTCTGAAGGGTTGATAGAAACATTTAAAGCAAGTCCATGGAAGGAGATTCCGTGTGAAATTGCAACTCCTACTGCTCCTATTTTATGAGGTGGATTCCCTTTTACAAAAACCCCTCTAAAGTTTTGTATTCGAAATGCAGGTATGGAAAAGGTTTCGAGAGTCTTTATCATAGTTTCTTCAAGATTCGAAACATGTTCTTTAGGAGAGATTTTATGTCTGGTTAAGTTTATTATGGGGTATGCAACTATTTGCCCTGGAGCGTGAAATGTTACATCACCACCTCGTTCAACTCTGAAAACCTCGATTCCCCTTTCCTTGAGGAGGTGGATTGGAACTTTAATATTCATGGGATTTCCTTTCCTTCCAATTGTAATTGTTGGTGGATGCGTCATTACGAATAATACTTCTTCGCCCTCTTCTGAAATCAGTTTTTCTAATGCCTGTTTCTGAAGTTTCAGGGCTTCACCGTAAGGTATTGTTTGAATCCTCATAGATTTTCGCCTGCAAGGTAAGAACTTCGAACAAGAGGTCCTGAAATAACTCTTTTAAAACCCATTTCTTCCCCCACTTTTTTAAGTTCTTCCCATTCTGAAAGCTCAAGAAATCTTTTCACTGGAATGTTCGTTTGTCCTGGCTGAAGATATTGCCCTAATGTTAATATATCAACACTGCAATTTCTCAGGTCTTTCATTGATTCTACGACATCATCCATGCTTTCTCCAAGACCTAAAATCATTGATGATTTAGTGAGAAGATTACATGATAAATTTTTTGCCTGTAAAAGAACCTCGAGGGATTTTTCGTAGTTTGCCTTCGGGTCTCTCACGATGTGAGTGAGTTTTCGAGTAACTTCGATATTATGGGCCAGCACATCAACTCCACTTTGAATTATAACTTCAAGATATGGTGGAAGAATGTCAGGAATCAATGCTTCAACTTTAATGTCATTAAATGCATTTTTTAGAGTTCTTATAGTTTTTGCAATGTGATTTGCTCCACCATCGTCGAGGTCGTCCCTTGTGACTGAAGTTAAAACCACATATTTTATTCCAATTTTCCCCACTATCTCACAGATTTTTTCTGGCTCGTTCGGGTCAGGCAGGGGAAGAGTTTTACAGTTTGGGGCATGTTCTACCGCACAAAAAAGGCATCTGCGGGTACAGGTTTTACCAAGAAGAAGGAAAGTAAAAGTTCCTTTTCCCCAGCACTCAAGTCTGTTGGGGCAAAGAGCTTCTCTGCAAACTGTATGAATTGTTTGAGAAGAAAGAAGTTTTTCAACTTCGAAATATTTCCCACCTGATGGAATTTTTATTCTAAACCATTCTGGTTTTTTCTTCATGATAATTTGTGAATGGATTTTGTATTAACCAACGATTATTGGCATTTCTGGTGGTATGAAGAAATAAACATCTCTGCTATCAAGTACTGTGACTCTATCACCAATTACATTTATAACAGCCTTGTAAGTTTGTACTTCTTTTGTTGCCGGTTGAAAATCATTTATCTTCACATAAATATCAAAGCATACTGCAGTCCCTGGTAGAACTGCTGAAAAGGCATCTTCCCATGGGTCGTCATCAATATTTGATGTTGCAAGTCCACCAACGCATATTATTGTTGGGTCATCCGGTGCATGGATACCACCTACTGTATTTGGAACAATTCTGTCAATGAATCTGGTGGCATCAACAGCATCAGAGGGGTCGTCCACAGCTTCTGTGGAAACTTCGAGGGGAACCTGATTTGCAAGAATGGAGACTGCAGTTACTACCTGAGCACCAAGACCTGTTCCATCGTAATTTATATCGAATACAAGTGGATTGCCCCACTGGTCTATTGTTCCAGTATCTGTTGCAAGTTGAGTAAGATGGCTTCTTGCCCATCCAGAATTTACTCCAATAACCTTTGCGCTTATAGCATTGAGTTCAGAAAGTGTCTGTGAATATTGAACCGGTGATGTTGGAACTCCTTCGTAAAGGTATTCCCCCCCTGGTCCATTATGGAAAGGTGCATCTGTTATAAGGATAATTATTGGAAGGGACCTTTCTCTGAAACACGCATAACCCTTTTCGCTTGATGTGCATTCGGTTGGGGGCTGTATGTAAACTCCGTCGCCAAGCCCTGTAGCGACTGTGTGAAGTGCTGTAACCTGGCTTTCCGGTCTATCGTCTCCAAAGTGCACGGTAAGACTCTCTACGGCTGCCTGGGCAAGGTCGGCAGAATCTGTCATTCTCTGCACCTGATAAAAAGGTCTGTCCCCCCTTACATCCGAACCATAAGGTGCTATTGGATAATCATCAAATGCACCAACCCCGAACCATACATCAAGGATTTCATCTCGTATCGAAGGAATTATATCAGTTGAAAGTGTATCTGTGAGATTATCTATTTCTCCACCCATAGATGCGGTAGTATCTATGAGGAAATAAACATCTGCTTGCTGAATGTCTGTAGAAAAAACAAGAGTATCCATTGGAGGAATCGGGTCTTTTTGATATGGAACCTCAAATACAAAGTTTCCTCGAACTCTTGGATTGTCTGCAGGATTTAAAGGGTCAGTTCCTGCAGCAACCTCAATCATGTCCATAACCCCGTCATCATCAGAGTCTGCTTTACGGAAATCCGTATGAGTCGTGCCCCATTCATAACCATCCGGTAAACCATCGTCATCTGAATCCGGGTCCTTGTAATCAGGTTTGTTATCTCCGTCGGTATCTACTGGCAAGCCACATTCAGTTTCAACATTCCCTTCAAGTTGGTCAGTAAGTCCATCACTGTCAGAATCGAGTGAACAGCGGTCGGGGACTGTATCTGCGTCTGAATCAACAGCACCTTCAAACATATCGCATATTGTATCTCCATCACTATCGTTGTCTATGTAATCAGGAATTGTGTCACTATCACTATCTGCTGGTTGAGATGGAGTTCCAGTACCGGAGCAACCCAAAATCTCCACGGAATCAAGGACATTATCTCCGTCGTTGTCGAGGTCTGCAAAATCTGGAGTCCCATCCCCGTCCCTGTCCTGTGTTCCTTCTATTGAATCAGGAATCCCGTTACCATCAGAATCGGTATCACGGAAATCAGGGGCCGCGTCTCTGTCGCTGTCACGAGGAGGGATATCAATTCTATCACATGGGTGTCCCGCTTCAACATTATCTGGTATTGTGTCACCATCAGAGTCATCGTCGAGATAATCAGGTGTTCCATCCCCATCTGTATCAGTTCCAAGTGATTTTCCTTCATCGCTATCACTTATACAGTCTCTATCTGTGTCATTGAAATCAACAGGGCCTTCTCGCTCATATTGATAGTCATTTGGCAAATCAACCCATCCATCAGAGGTTGATTCCTTTGACGGACCACATCTAATAATAAAAATAATTGTTAAAAGTGCCAAAAGAATAGCCGGGGGAAATTTTCCTTTTGTTTCCATATTTTTGCCCCTTTCTATTTTGATTTGTAAACTAATAATAAACTATAACTAAAAAAATGATTTTTTCAATGCATTTACATTTTAAATTTGATTTTATGGAAAAAATAAATATTGATGGGCGAATTTTCCCACCCTCGGGAATAAAATTTAAAATTCATGGATTCTTGCTGTAGTCTACCCCTGCAAAGGCAGGGGCAGGAATGACAACTTATCCTCGCGAAAGTAGAAACTTAAATGACTCTCCTAAAGCCATTCCAGCTCCTGTTTTCACATGGATAAACTCCTGCGGGAATCCTTTATTGTTTAATTATATTTTATATGTTATTTTCGTAATAAAAAATCAGAAGTAAAACGAAATATGCAAAACGAAAAAAGTCAAAAAGCATTATTACCTGAAAATGCATACAGACCTCTAAAGGAGGGAGAGAATTATATTCCTGTTATTCCTCCAGAAGCGGTTGTCAGGGAAGTTACTCTTCGTTCTGTTTTGATAGGGATTGTTATGGCAGTTTTTTTCTCTGCGGCAGTTTCTTACCTTACTTTGAAATTAGGTCAGGGGCTGGAAGCAGCAATACCAATTGCAATAATTGCAGTTGGGTTTTCTTTGTTTTTCAAACGAAGAAGTACAATTCTTGAAAATGTCAATATCCTTGCAATTGGCGCTACAAGTGGGATTGTAGTAGGTGGTTCACTTTTTACAATGCCTGCAATTTACATTTTAGGGCTTGAGAAAATTTCATCTTTTTTCCAGATATTTTTTGTCCCACTTTTAGGTGCAATTTTGGGGGTTTTGCTTCTAATCCCCATGCGCCGCTATTTTGTAGCAAAAATGCATGGGAAACTCCCGTTTCCTGAAGCCACCGCTACAACTGAAATACTCGTTGCAGGTGAAAAGGGTGGAAAGGATGCAAGAATTCTTGCGTATGCAATGGTAATAGGTGCTGCTTATGACTTCTGTGTTTTGGTTTTGAAAGCGTGGCGAGAGAATTTCACCACAGCCATGATTGGATTTTTTGCTCCTCTTACAAATAAGGTAAAAGCAATATTTGCTTTGAATACGACTGCAGCAATAGCGGGTATGGGGTATTTGATAGGACTTAAATATGCTTCTTACATTCTTGCTGGTTCGTTTTTTTCATGTTTTGTGGTTGTTCCAGTTTTTAATTTTCTTGGAAGTTATATTCGTGAGCCAGTGGGTGTTTCAGCGGGACTAATATCTGAAATGTCACCTGAAGATATTTTTTCTGAGTATGCAAGGTATATAGGAATTGGTGGAATTTTTATGGCAGGGCTTATAAGTATCGTTAGAATGCTTCCTGTAATCTTACAGGCTTTTTCAGCCGGTTTCAGAGAAGTAATGGAGATGGTAAAGGGGCACAGGGAGCAGAAGAAAGCAGGTAGGGAGGATGGAAATAAAAATGAAAACGCATCTTTGAATTCCTTGAATAATAGAACAAATCGGGATATTGCGATGTGGAAAGTTTTGAGCCTCATTGTCCTTGTTTGTATCTGCATGTGGATTTATTTTAGATTTTCAGTTCTTCAAAGTCAGCCATCACCATGGTCACTATCAATAATAGCAGTTGTAATTGCGTTTTTGATTGCTTTCTTATTTTCGGCAGTGAGCGCATGGGCAGTTGCAATGATAAGCGTTACTCCTATTTCAGGAATGACTCTTCTAACTCTTGTCATTTCTTCTGTACTGCTGTCGAGAATCGGCTTAAAGGGTGATGAAGGAATGCTTGCAACCCTCCTTGTTGGTGGTGTTGTCTGCACAGCGCTCAGCATGACAGGCAGTCTTGTAACGGAATTTAAGGTTTCCTACTGGCTCGGAGCAACACCGGCAAGAGTTCAGTGGAGTAATATAGCGGGTTCAGTGGTTTCTGCTGTTGTTGTGACTGCTGTAATGCTCCTTTTGGGGCATGTTCAGGGTTTTACCCGCACCCATGTTCATCCCCATCCTCTCCCTGCTCCTCAGGCAAATGCCATGGCGGATGTAATCAGAACTATCATGTCAACACCAGATTCTACGAAATGGTATTTATATGGCTTAGGAGGTGCGGTTGCCGTCATAATAGAAATGCTCGGGGTCTCCTCTCTTGCTTTTGCACTTGGAATGTACATACCCATAGAATACAATTCACCAATAATAGTTGGTGCTGCCGTGGCTCATTTCATAAGGAAATCGGGCAAGGAGGATGATGCTCTTGGAAAAGCACGATATGAACGAGGCATTCTGATTTCTTCTGGACTCATAGCAGGAGGGGCACTAATGGGTGTGCTTTCTTCTCTTCTTCAGCTTTTTGGAACAGAAGAAAAGCCACTTATCCCATCTCTTAATAATGATGAAACACCTCTCGGTAATATTTTAGGTCTTTTGACTTTTCTTATTCTGTGTGCTTATTTATACTGGGATTCTTATCGTGCTGGTAATTACAAGGGGAAAGAGTGAAGGAAAACAAACTTTTATTGACTTTAACAAAACCATTTTTATTATCTTATTTAAGGGTCTCTTAAATTTTGGAAAATGGAGTAGTTAAGATGAATTTTCAAAAGTTTTTTACCTTTATAGCATGTGTCTTTTTACAGATCGAATGCTCTTCAGGCAATGGGAGTGTAAAGGACGGAAAAACTGATGTTCCTCCTGATGGTGAGAACATTGCACCCGCTCCATATATCGAAAGTGTCCATCCAGGTAGAGGTCCTTTGTCCGGAGGTACGGTTGTGGAAGTAAATGGTGGAAATTTTCATGTGGGAGCAAAGGTATTATTTGCCTCCAGAGAATCTCCTTCGGTAGAAGTAAGAAATTCTTCTTTGATAGTGGCAACAACACCTCCTGCCGATGCGCCTGGTCCTGTTACTTTGCGAGTCATTAATCCTGACGGGCAAAGTGGTGAGCTTGCTGGTGGTTTTGTTTATGTTGAATCGGTCGGGATTACATGGTGCAGTATAGGTGAACCTTTATCTGTTACTATAACTGCCGGTGAGCAGGCAGGACCATTTACAGGCATTGTTGAAGCACCCGGTATAACATCGCTGGAAGGGCAGGGAGCTGGAGTGAGTGCAGAGGCAGGGTTTGGACCAAACGGTTCAGACCCGGGAACGAATCAGGATTGGTTATGGGTTGAAGCATCTTTTGAGGAAGATTGTGATGGAGCAGTTTCAGGGCAGATGGCAGCAGATAAATATTCAGCTCTGTTTTCAGCGGTTGAGCCTGGGAGTTATGATGTTGCTTTTAGATTCTCTCTCGATGGTGGTACCACATGGACATATTGTGATTCAAACCCTTCTGATTTTCCAGAATACAGAGCAGAGGATTCCGCTAAACTTGAAGTAACGGGAGCACCGCAGATAGCATCCTGCATTATTGAACCACCCGCTGTTATAACGGTATATGCCGGAGAAAATAGCGAACCTATATTTGGAAGGATAGAAGTTCCGGGTTATACAGATTCTATAAGTGGCAGAATCGATTTTATTCTTTCCCAGGTTGGCTACGGTCCTGATGGTTCCTCGCCAGAGGCGTCAACCAGATGGGAATGGAAAGATGCTAATTTTGATTCAGATTCAGGAAATCAGGACAGGTATTCCGGTAATATAACTGCTCCTGTTTCTCAGGGTTCATACGATGTTGCATATAGATTCAGTATTGATTCGGGTGAGACATGGGTTTATTGCGATATGGATGGTTCATCGAATGGATATTCTCCATCTTCTTCTGTAAGCCTCATAGTGACAGAGGAACCTGTAATGCCTGATTGGTGTAATCTTCAGTATCCATCTGAGACATGGAGTGGACCGGGTTTTCCTACCGACCCCATATATGGGCGTGTTTTGATGGCTGGCTGTACGGAAAGGACCGGGGCCTGCTCAAGAATAACTGCTGAATTTGGTTATGGACCAAGAGGTTCTGACCCGACTTCAGGAGGATGGACATGGCAGAGAGCGGACTATTTCAAAGATGTGGACCAGTTCGGAACCAAAGATGCGGATGAGTACATAATTCAGGCTGAAGTTTCTTCCACAGAAGAATACAGTTATGCATATCGTTTTTCTGCAGATGGAGGGAGTAACTGGATTTTGTGTGACCTTGATGGAAGTGACGATGGTTTTAACATTGCCGATGCCGGCTATTTAAGGATTGTGACTACTACAGTTAACATCGATTGGTGTGTTACACAATGGCCATTACACACAAGTGTGCCACTGGGAGGAGAAACAGAAATGATTTACGGGCAGGTATATTCAGCTTCAGGTGATACTGCCTCACCCGGCAGAGCAATGAATATCATAGCAGAATTGGGATTTGGTCCTGATGGAAGTCTTCCGGGGATTTTACCTGATACATGGACATGGAAAAGGGCTAATTATAATCCTTCCTGTTCTGGTTGTGGAAATAACGATGAATTTATGGCTACTTTATCCGGATTTCCTTCGGCGGGTTCATACGATTATGCCTACAGGTTTACAGGTAATTGGGGTGTAACATGGGTTTATTGCGATACAAGTGGTTTTGATTATCCAGCATATACAGCATCCGAAGCAGGGGATTTGACAGTTGAATAGATTATATTTTTTACCATGAAAATAATAAAGAAACAATTATGGATTCCCGCCTTCGCGGGAATGACAGAGGAAGGTCATTTAGATTTCTACTTCCATGAGGATAAGAAGTCATTCCTGCAGAAGCAGGAATCTATAAACTATAGTTTTTATTCTCGGGGGTGGGCAAAATTGCCCATGAATGTTTAATTTATGCGATGATAATGATAGAGAGGTGTAAAAATGAGAGTAAAAAAATGGAGTTTTTTAGAGGTATTAATTTTGGGCTTCATCGTTGCAATTTGTGGTTGTAAAAAGGAAGGTGAAGTGGATATACAGGAGCCGACAGAAAGTGAGGGCTCTTCGTCAGGGGGAGGTGTAAGTAATGTTAGACCTGTTGTGCCAGTACCACCTCTGGAAGAGTACTGGTGGCTTGCAAAGGCGAATATAAAATTGGGACGAGAGAGTGAAATTGCTTCTGTAAAGGCAAAAATTCAAAACTATTACTCCGGGTATCCTTCTTTTCTAAAGGTTTTAAAACTCATTACGAAAGATAGAAATGTTGGTTTAAAGGATAATTCTGTTTACCTGACGGATATTTTTGCAAAGTATTATGAACTTGTTGGTGCAAATCCAAATGATCCGTTTTTAGTGGTTACAGATTACGATGCTGGAATTATGAAAAATGCTCTTTTCCTTGCGTGGAAAAAACAAAATGAGTTTTCTGCTGTTGATAATTATGATGATATGGTTACACGGGTCGACTACGGTGGTGGAAAGTGAAGTAAAGAAAAAACCAGATTTGAGGTTTCTTTTTTGCTTTTTCTACTATCTGCTGAGTAGTGAGGGAATTTTACACGCCACTGCGGATGATGAAAATGTTAAACCAGCACAGATAGATTTACAGGAACTTTCCTCTGCTGAAATAATCATAAAATTTTCAGGTGAGATCGTTCTTGAAGGTGAGACAAAATTCTTAACATATATTCAGCCTATTCCTTCTGATGATGAGACACAAAAAATCATGGAGGTTCGGGCAGAAACAGGTGAAATAGGAAATGGTATATTCAGGTATGATGTGTTCAAAGATGATTCCGGGAATAGAATAGTTTTGCACTGGCAAAATATCAGTTTACCCAGAGTTTCTTATGAAATTTTTGTGAAGGTTCGTAGAGAGAGCTTTGGTTATCAAATTCTATCAACGACGAAGGGAGAGGATGATGCGATGCTTCGAAGTGGAGAACTGACATCGTCAAGTTCAGAGATAAAAAAGACTGTATCTTCTGTGATTGGTGGTGTGAAAGATGACATTGAGAAGACACTAAAGTTAGCTTATTGGGTGAATGCGAATATACAATATGATAAAAATTATTCACAAAACAAGAAAGATAAACCTGCCCCGGTAGTAATCAGTAAGAAAAGAGGAACCTGTGATGAAATCAGTCACCTTTTTATAAGTATGTGCAGGTGTGCAGGGATTCCTGCAAGGGAGGTTTCAGGGATTGCATTTGATGGTTCAGTCTGGGGTTTTCACTCGTGGTCAGAAGTAAAAATTGGAAAACAGTGGATTCCATTTGATGCAACAAATATGCAAACAGGTTTTGTAGATATTACTCACATTGCTTTTGCACGCGATTACGATGATGCTAAATTCGAGCAAAAAATTACAGCTTTAGGTACAGGAGGTTTCAAAGTCCAAAAGCACGAAATGGATGTGAAAATATGGAAGGCATCGCGCCTTAAGAAAATGCTCGAGATGGGGCTCGAATCAATACCCTCAGAAGTTGAACCGGGCAAGGAATTAACTCTGTCTGCCGGGATAAAAAATGTTTCTGATTCCCTGTTAGTGGGTTCGGTAAGAATAGTCCTTCCTCCTGAAATTTTGCTCAAGTCTCCCAACCGCCAGATATTTCTTATTCCTGCGGGAGAGAAAAAATTCGTTCAATGGAAGGCGGAGACAAACAAAATGGTTAAAGGGGGATACTGGGTATACAGGGTTTTTGCTCTTTCTTTTCCACGAGTTATGGCGGAAGCAGAATTTAAGGTAGGGGCAAGAATGATACAGAATATGAATGCGGTTTTAGAGAATGATGGAAGAGTATCGGTTGAAGTTTCATTTCGTAACTCTTCAGGTAAAGCGGAGCCTTTTAAAATAAAAGCATGCTTTTATGATTCATGGGAAATGAAAAATCAGGTGGCATGTTTTAATGAAGAAGGTGTGACTGAGCCTTTAAAAATAACTGAATCTGTGGTAAAAACAGATTTTGTTCCTTCAGGAAACTTTGCTGTAAGAATAGAAATTGAATGTGAGGGTTTAATAGAGACGAGCATTTTAAAGGTGAATACAGGTAAAAATTGACGCAATAGAGGTCAGCATGAAAAATTCTCCTGAAAAAAAAGAGAAAAAAAAGAGGTTGATTTTAAATTCTGCGATTCGAGTTTTCGCAAGGAAAGGTTTTTATAATGCAAGAATAAAGGAAATAGCAAGGCAGGCAAAGGTGGCAGATGGAACTATCTACCTTTACTTTAAGAACAAAGATGATATTCTAATTTCCATATTCGAGGACCGTATAGGAAAACTCAACGAGAAGATGCTCGAAATAAGTTCAATGAACATTCCCTGCAGGGAAAAGATATTTAAGATAATAGAACTTCAACTCGGCAATGTCAGAGGGCATCGGGATCTTGCCGAAGTAATTACTATAAACCTTCGTCAATCAAATCGCTTTTTGAAAGAATTTGCTGCCCCGCTTTTTAATAGGTATTTAGATATAATGGCAGGGATTATTGAAGATGGTCAGAAAAGGGGGGAGTTCAGTCAAAAATATCCGGCGAGAATTATTGCAACCAGCCTTTTTGGGGCTATTGATGGACTTTTGCTTACATGGGTTTTAGGACCAAGGAGCCATAGCAGATTGATGAGAGCTGGTTCGTACCTTGCGTCTGTAATTCTTAAAGGACTTGAGCAGAAATGTGATAAAGAGGAAGAAAATTAAAAATGTTAAATTTTAGATAAAATGTTCTTGACCTTTGTTTTTTAAAAAGATAAATGAATGGCTATTCAGGAGGTAGAAGAGATGAAAATAATGGTTCCTATTAAAAGGGTCTCTGACCCGGACAATGCAAATAAAGTTAAGATAACACCGGATGGTAAAGGGGTAACATCTGAAGGGCTTTCCTGGGATATAAATCCGTTTGACCTTTACGGTGTGGAAGCAGCAATAAGACTCACCGAAAATGGTCCTAAGAAGGAGAGAATAGGAGAGGTTTTTGTGGTAACTCTTGGTCCTCAGGATGTAGCAATTCAGTTAAGACGCTGCCTTGCAATGGGTGCGGAAAAAGCAATACGGATTGAAGCGCAGGATACACAACTTGATTCATGGGTTGTGGCAAGGACACTTGCGAAAATTTTTGAAATGGAAAAACCTGATTTAATAATCTTAGGGAAGGCAACAGTTGATGGTGAATCAAATCAGGTAGCGCAGATTCTTGCCAATATTTTGAATCTACCTCAGGCTACATTCGTGGCAGCCATTTCCCATAAACCACAGGAACCGTTTATTACTGTTACAAGGGAAGTTGATGGTGGGGTGATTAAGGCAAAGGTTTCAATGCCTGCTGTTATATCAGTTTCAGAAAGGATTTTGGGCTCGAGGGCTGTCCAGAACGGGATAACACCTGATAATTTCGATTATCCTTCGGATAATGTCAGATATACGCCACTACCAATGATAAAAAAGGCAGAGAAAAAACCACTTGAGCAGAAAACACTCGCTGAGCTCGGAGTTGATACTTCAATGAAAGTTGATTACTTTGCTTTCTTGCCTCCACCAGCGAGAAAGGCGGGGATTAAAGTGGATTCTGTCGAAACACTTGTCCAGAAATTGAAAAATGAAGCAAAGGTTATATAGGAGGTTAAAATGGCAAGAACACTCATAGTAGGTGAAATGTTTGAAGGAAAAGTAAGGAAACCTACACTTTGCGGAGTTACCTTTGCATTAAAATTGAAAGAATTGAAAGGGGCTCCGTTTGATATTCTTCTTCCCGGAAAGGGTTCTAAAGAAGGAGCAATGGAGGTTGCAGAATTTGGAGCGGAGCGGGTATTTTACACAGAAGCGAAAGAGTATGAATCATACAAAGCTGAATCGTATGCGCCTTTGGTGGCTGGAGTTGTTAAAAAAGTAGGTTACGATACTGTATGTGCAACGGCAAATATTTACGGGAAGGATTTAATGCCAAGGGTTGCAGCAATTCTTGATGCTGGAATGGCAAGTGACATAACCCAGGTGGAAGTATCTGGAAGTGAAACGATATATCAAAGACCAATTTACGCAGGTAATGTGATTGCAAAATTAAAGATAAAAACCCCGATTTCCATTGTTACTGTAAGACAGACTGACTTTCCTCCCTGTGAAACAAAAAGCGGAAAGTCAGCGGTGGAAGAGATTCCAGCGGAAAAGCCTTTAACATCAGCAGTGAAGGTGGAGATTTTAGGGTTTGAAAAGACCCAATCAACAAGGCCGGAACTGACTGAAGCGAAGGTTGTGGTTTCTGGTGGAAGAGGTTTAAAAGCAAAAGAGAACTTCAAAATGATTGAGGACCTTGCAGACCTCCTTGGAGGAGCTGTTGGTGCAACAAGGGCTGCAGTTGATGCTGGTATGGTTCCAAATGAGTTGCAGGTGGGGCAAACAGGAAAGATAGTTGCTCCTGACCTTTACATAGCAGTTGGATTAAGTGGAGCTATTCAGCACCTTGCAGGTATGAAGGGTTCCAAGGTCATAGTTGCTATAAATAAGGATGAAGAGGCACCAATTTTTTCTGTTGCAGATTATGGTCTTGTTGCAGATTTGTTTCAGGCAGTACCAAAATTAATTCAGGAGATTAAGAGAGTAAAAGAATAGGTCAAGGCAATAATCCAATGTTTTTTGTAGGGGTGTGATTTATCACGCCCAATTTTTAAAACATGCAAGAGATTTTTTAAAATATTGAATTTGTTAATGAATTTTGTAATAAAATATAAGTCTTAATATTCGTCAGGAATTGGTAATAAAATATGCCAGTATCGAGAAGTGAAATAGAGGTTAAGGTTAACAATCTCCTTTTGACAGATTTCGAAATACCGCAAGCTGAACTCAGACCGGAAGGAAAACTTTTTGAGGATTATGAACTGGATAGTCTTGATGCCATTGATATTCTTCTGTCTCTCGAAAACATATTCTCCATTAAACTAACCGACGAACAAAGAAATCAGGCAAAAAAAATAAGGGTTGTTCGGGATATTTACGACTTTGTTGAAGAAGTTCTTCGAACTTCGTGAAGAATTCCATTCATGCAAATTGCTCTAATATCTGCGAATTTCAGTAAGGAACCAGAACCAGTTTTTCCTCTTGGCTGTGCATATCTGATTTCAGCGATAAAAAAAGCGGGACATGATGTTTCTTTTATAGATTTACTGTTTCTTGAAGGAGGAGTTGAATCTTTAAAAAGAAAGCTCCTCGATTTGAAACCTGATGTAGTTGCCCTGAGTGTGAGAAATCTTGAAACAATCGATTACCCTGAAAGCAAAAGTTATGTAAGTGATTTGAGTGAAGTTATAAAGGGAATTAAAAGTGCAGTTGATGTTCCTATCATTGTTGGTGGTGGAGGTTTTTCTGTAGCATCAGAATCTTTTTTAAAAAAAATAGGAGGGGATATAGGTATTGTTGGAGAGGGAGAAGAGATTCTTTTAAAAATTGCCATGGAGATTGAGGGAGGTAGTAAGCCAGACGGGGATAAGGGGAATGTTTTACTTTCTGAATTTAATAGGGGTAACCCTGTAATTTTAAAAGCGCCATTTATTACTCAATTTGATAAAATAATTCCTGATAGAGAGGAGGCGGGGCAGAAGTTTTATCAGAAACTTACAGGTTGCGTTACCCTGCAAACAAAAAGGGGCTGTAATTTAAGATGTGCTTACTGTACATATCCTCTCATTGAAGGGAAGGAAATAAGGTTGAGGGAACCGGAAAGTGTGGTTCAGGAAATCGAAAGAGCGGTGAGAGAGTTTGAAATCAGGGAATTTATTTTTGTTGATGCCATTTTTAATAATCCAGAATCACATGCTATTTCGGTATGCGAAGAAATTATAAAAAGAGGGATTAAGATAAAATGGACAGCCTATTTTAGACCTGAGTTTAAGGAAAAGGATTTTTTTAATATAATTTCAAAGTCCGGATGCAGTGGTGTTGATGCAACTCCCGATAGTTTATCAGATGAAGTTCTTAAAGCCCTTCAAAAAGGTCTGACTTCAGATGAAATAGAAAGTTTTTGTTTGAAAGCAAAAGAAGCAGGGCTTGATGTAAACCTTAATCTGATTTTTGGAGCGCCAGGCGAAAACAGAAAAACAATTGAAGAGACGATAAAAAGGGTTAAAAGTTCCAGACCGTTCAGTGTAATAGTGGATATAGGCATTAGATTGTATCCTGAAGCCCCCCTTACTTTAAGTCTTGCAAAAGAAGGTAAACTCGATATTTCACAGGTAGGAGTTGAACCATTTTATTACTTTGGAGAAATCGGTCCTCAAAATATTATTGATATTTTGGTTTCGAATATAGACAGCAGTTCATCGTGGATTATTCCTGGTTTGAAGAGGCACTACAATACGAAACTCTTTGCAAGGATGAGAAAACATGGTAAAATGGGTCCAATATGGAAATTCGTGAGGAAAGATGAACGAGATTAGGTCATGGATTTTTTATAAACATTATTTTTACTGGCTGGATTCAGGTAAACCTTTAAAAATGAATATACCTTTATTAATTATTTGTTTTACTCTTTTTTTAATTGTCGATGTTTCTTCTCTAAGGGCACTTACCCGTTGTGAAGTTTTAGATGCAGCTCAGAGGTGGGTGGATGATGGTGTCATGTACTCATGGGATGCATGGTACACAGACCCGACGACGGGATGGTGCTGTTATAGAACAGACTGCTCTGGTTATGTTTCCGCTGTCTGGAGGCTTCCTCCACCAGGTCATACAACATATTCTTTTGCTGGTGGTCCATGGGATGATGGTGTTTCTTATGTTATAGATGCATCTGAATTACAGCCGGGTGATGCTTTGAATTATCCAGGTGACCCAAGTGCTGGAACAGGACATATTATGCTTTATGTTTCAGGTGATTTTTATTCGGGTTCAGTGGAGGTTTATGAAGAGTATGGGCATGGTCATCCTGCAGTTCGCAGGTGGCGTACAATTAATCCATCAATTTATCTTCCCATTCGACTGAATGGGATTGAACCATGTACGCCTCAGTATCCCCTTTTTGTCCTCAATGCCACGATACTCAGTATCGAAGGGCAGGAAAGAGATTTTTGCATGCTTAATGGAAGCGAGGGTAAATTTGATATGCATGCTGGACAAACGACGATTCAGCAATTTGATGTCACAAATATTGGTACTGCTGTAGGAGCTAATGTAGTTGTCGGAATATGGGTAGAAGAGCCATATTTGGTGATTAGGCATTGGGATATCTATGATAACTATAACTGGTCAGGGCATACATGTGGAGAGGAATGGTGCCTTAATGATGCCAACAGTCATCCGGAGAATCCGGCACATGACAATCCAGGTTCGAGTTTTTTACTGCATCTTTATGCAGTATCTCCAGGAGAAACAAAGAGAATTCAGATGTTAGTGGAGGCGCAGGAATCAAGTTACGGAGTCGAAAATGTTGACCACCCGGATATTCGAATGTGGGTAAAACATGTGGACAACTTTTATGAAAAGGCGGATTTCTGGAGTATTGATTATAACAATGTTGGTGGCTATCAAACATTTAATGGAGGTGACCTGCGAATCTGGAGTGAAACAGATGTTGTTACGGAAGAAGTGTGTGGAAATGGAATAGATGATGACTGCGACGGAGAAATTGACGAAGGATGTGTTTCACCTGAGCAGCCAGATGAAAAAGAAGTTGAAAGCGAATTTTTTGAAAATGATGAAATTGTAATTGATGGAAATCAGGAGATGATGGATGTCAGAATAATTGAATCTTTCGGTGAAAACGATGGAGATTCTGGCTCGGTCGATTATATTACAACAGGTGGTTGTGGATGTGAAATCGTCCCTATAAATTAAGGAAAAAATTTTATATCAGTTTTTGTTCAATTGTAATATTTTTATTTTCGGTGGCAGGGCAGGATGAATCCTCAAATTAATGAAGATTCCAGATTGAATTTCACAGATTCAGTCGAATATCTAAAAGATTTGAAAATTGTTAAAAATGAGGAAAACATCTTACATGCAGCAGGCAGGATAAATAAGAATTTAAGATTATTCGAGGGGCATTTCCCTGATATGCCTGTAATGCCTGGAGCATTTCATATTTTAATGGCGGTGAAGATAATAGAAAAAAGTGAGGGAAAGGCTTTTTTTATGAGTAAAGTCAAGGGGGCAAAATTCAGAATACCTTTGTATCCAGGTGATTTAATTGAAATTTACTGCAACTTGAAAAGTAAAGAATCAAAGTCTATCGAAGCACAATGTATAATAAGAAAAGGGGGGAGGGAAGCGTCCAAATTCAATTTACTTCTCATTGAAAAATCACAGGGATGAAAGAAAGTAAAATTAATTTCCAATCGATTTTAATTCCACTGGTTTTAATTTTCTACCCTGCCCTTGCATATTTTGGTATGAAGCATTTCGGTGTGCGAATTGCTTCTTTAATTCTATTAATTTTAGTACTCGGTTCTTACATTTTGAAAATCCTTAAATCTAAGGCACTTGCTGTTTCGATAATTGTTCAGGTGGGTATTGTTTCCATTATTTTAACTATGAGTTATCTTTTGAAAGAACCCTTTTTCATGAAAATTGTCCCTGCTCTTATTGCAACAAGTGCATCCATTGTTTTTTTTGCTTCGCTTTTAAAAACTCCGATTGCTCAGTCATTTGCCATGCTCAGGAAACCGCAACTCAATGCAGAGGAGTTGCGCTATACAAGAAATGTTACGATTGTCTGGGGGGTGGTGATGGCTGGAGACGCTGTTATTTGCTTTTTGGCGGCATTAGCAAAGAGTATGGAAGTATGGCTCATTGTGTGCTTTCCCTTCTCCTATACCCTCATTGGTATTGTTTTCTGCAGCGAGTATGTAATAAGAAAATGGAAGTTTGGTGAATTTGACGAAAGTGTTTTGTGGGACAAAATTTTAAAAGCAGCAATGAAAAGATAAAAAAGTGAATGTGAGAAGGGTTATAAGGATATTTTATCATTCGGTTTTTTGCTGGGGACTTTTTTGCCTTGCCTCAACTATTATGATGTTTATTGCTCCATTTTTATGGGTGGTATTTGTTGTTGGGGGACTGAGGGAAACAAGGCAGGCTTTTCAGGAAATAACTTACAGGTTTCACCGCTGGTATGTGAAGATGCTTGAGCAGATTGTGACTCCGCTTCGTTTTATTTTTATACCTCCTCATAACCCGATTGAAATTCAGGGTCCTGCAATTATAATTTCGAATCACAGTTCTGTGGTTGATCTTCTGCTAATGATGTCGGTGGTAGGGAAATGCAGTATAGTAGGGAAAAAGACTATGGCATGGATTCCACTTTTTGGTCTTGCATTAAAACTTATGGGAATGATTTTCGTGGATCGCAGGAGGAGATTCGAGGCTCAGGATGTATTTTATCGAATTAAGGAGAGACTTGCAGGTGGAGAAAAGGTATTGATTTTCCCGCAGGGGTCGAGGAGACTTGAGTGGAATCGGAGGAATGTAAAAAGAGGGATTTTTAAGGTTGCTATGGAAATGAAAACTCCCATTGTACCTGTTGCTATTAGCGGTACTGGTTATATTCTTAAAAAAGGTCAATTTTTTTTCGATATTGGTAAGCCACTCAAAGTTTTAGTAAATATTTTTCCTCCTGTAAATCCTCAAGGGAACCCAGAGAACGCACAAGATGTTATAGTTTTAAGGAACAGTGTGGTGGATATGGTTGATAATTGTCTTGATGCACAGAGAGATTTACGAAGGGAAGGACTTTCCCAACATGCTGGGAGTTTGTAAATTGGACGATTATTGGCAAATGCAGGATAAATGGATTCCTGCTTCCGCAGGGATGACAAAATTTCATTGCTTATTGTAGGGGCTTGATTTATCAAGCCCAAACCGAAAGGAGGCGGTGGCTGGCGTGGTGTTGCGGTCTGAGGTGGATGGGGAGTCATGAAGCAAAACCGAAAGGAGGCGGTGGCTGGCGTGGTGTTGCGGTCTGAGGTGGATGGGGAGTCATGAAGCAAAACTGAAAGGAGGAGGTGGTGGGCGTAGTCGTGTGGGTGGTCGAGGGGGAGAGGTCATGAAGCACAATTTTTTGAAACTAAAAGGTGGTAGTGGAGGGTGTAGTCGTGCGGGAGGTGGTGGTGGCTGGGTCATGAAGCACAACAATGCCTTATTTTTATGTAAATAAAGAGGAGGGCTGAACGATGTTAGACCCTTTTGAATCCTTTGGGAAAATTCTTGCTATATTAGGTGGCTTTCTCTTACTTACAGGTATTTTAATTTATTTTGGTAAAAAAATACCATTTTTAGGGAAGTTACCTGGAGATTTTTATTTCAAAATATCGGAAACAAGGGTTTTCATCCCGATTGCCACCTGCATAGTCATCAGCATTGTTTTAACTATCCTTTTGAATCTAATATTAAGGATTTTAAAATGAAGATTTGTTATTTGTAATTTTATAATTTTCTCAATATTGCATTTCAGATGTTTATCGAATAAATTGCCATAAATATTTGTGTTAAATGGAAAAAATTATTGGAGAAAAGATTTTGACGGGTTGCTGGCTTCAAATTGCATTTTCTGTTTTTTTGACATTTCTCTTTTTAGACAAATCTGCTCTTGCGGATAGTACAGATAAAAGTCATACATTGATTGCTCAGAATCTGGATGATTCTTCGCTTGAAGAAGGGAATAGTGAGAAAGATGAGGAAGAAGTTTCTGAAACTTTAGCGGAAGAAAGTACGGTTAAAGTCGTTGATATTAAGGTAAAAGGAACTCGTCGAGTCTCTCCCAAAGATGTGTTGATGACAATAAAAACAAAAAAGGGAACAATTTTTAATGCAGTCAAAATTAAGGAAGACATACGGGCACTGTGGGACCTTGGGCTTTTTAATGATATAGCGGTTTATAAAGATGATGTGGAAGGTGGGATTGTGCTTACCTATGTGGTTACTGAAAACCCTTCAATAAAGGAAATAAAAATAGTTGGAAATAAAAAAATAAAACAGAGTAAAATTAAGGAGGTTATAGATATAAAATCGGGGCAGGTTCTAAATGTTCCTGCTGTGAGGAAAAATGTGGGTAAGATAAAGGACCTTTACCTTGAAAAGGGGTATTTTATTGCTGAGGTAGATTGGAAACTCGAAGCTCTGTCAGGTGACCAGGTGAATTTAGTTTTCACGGTTGTGGAGCATGATAAGGTAAAGATTCGCAAAATTTCTTTTTCAGGTAATAGTGCATTAACTGATTCACAATTGAGAAAAGTAATGCAGGTTCAGCAGGAAAACATGTTTTCATTCATTGGGGATGCAGGAAATTTTAAACCTGATGACCTGCAGCACGACCTTTTGATGATAACTGCCTTTTATTACGACAAGGGCTATCTTTCTGTTAAGGTGGGAGAACCTGTAATAGAGTTTTCGCCTGACCACAGTTCTATAGAAATAACGATTCCGATTACTGAAGGTCCCAGATTTAAAGTAGGTTCTGTGCGCGTTGTGGAATACGACGATGCAGGTAATGAAATAGAACCCCTTGGAGGAAGGAAAACTTTGATGGGGTTATTAACATCAAAGCCAGAGGAGTGGTTTAGCAGGTCAAAAGTCGGGATGGATATTGAACGGATAAGCAATCATTATAAAAACAGAGGCTATGCTAATGTTAATGTCGACCCGAGATGGATGCAGAGAGAAGATGCTAAAAAAAATCCAGTAGTGGATTTGATTTATACCATTCAGCGTGGAAACAAAGCAAAAATTGGCAGAATTATTATTCAGGGGAATGAAAAGACTCAGGATAAAGTTATAAGGAGAGAAATTCTTATAGACGAAGGGGATTTATACAATCAATCTTTAATTGATAGGTCAAAAGCAAGAATAACCGCTCTCGGTTATTTTGAAAGTGTTGAAATGAGCACAAAACAGGGAGAGGAACCGGATCAAATAGACATAGTGTTTGAAGTTAAGGAAAGACCTACAGGAACATTTCAGATAGGTGCAGGACTTAGCAGTATAGAAAATTTCATTTTTACGGCTCAGGTATCGCAGGAGAATTTTCTTGGAAGGGGGTTATCAATGTCACTCAGCGCTCAACTCTCGCAACTCAGGCAGATTTTTAACTTTTCCTTCTTTGAACCTTATCTTTTAAATTCTAAGTGGTTCTTTTCTTTTGGGGCGTATAGCACGATGTGGGATTACTGGGATTTTCGCAAAAGGGCGCATGGAGGAAATTTTTCTTTTGGTTACCCGATACTTCAAGACTTAAGGGTTTCATTAGGGTATGGTATTGAGTATGTGGATGTAACAACTTCAAGCAGTTATTCACTTTTAGGAAGTAAGACAACCGGTATATTTCAAAGGTTACCTCTTGCCAATCTTTTTAATGATGGATGGACATCATCGGTAACGCTGAGGATAAGTTATGACACAAGGAACAACAGACTCTTTCCTTCTAAGGGGACTTATGATTCTGCTTCGATTGAATGGGCGAGTCCTTACCTTGGTTCTGAGAATGTTTTTATTCGTTATACCGTAATAAGCAGGTGGTATTTCCCTCTTGGAAAAGGTTTCGTTTTGAAATTCAACGGAGAATGGGGGCTTGTTGTTTCGCCGGAGCCTGAAGGGGTTCCGATTCATGAAAGGTATTTGATTGGTGGAATATACGATGTCAGGGGTTACAGACCGAGGACAATAGGACCCAGATTGAGTCTTCCTGATACACTCGACCCCAATGCACCTCCTGACCCGCGTGGTGTTAATATAGGAGGGAATATGATGGTTTTGCTTCAGGGGGAAATTGAATTCCCGATTGTAGAAATGATTGGTATAAGAGGTGTTGTATTTTTAGATGCTGGTAATGCATTTAATCTTGAGCCTCAATATTGTCAATTTTCGCCTTCTGGAGATATGGCAGTTTACATTGACCCATGTAATCAAAACCCGATTTACCTTCGAACGAGTGCTGGTTTCGGGATAAGGTGGTTTTCTCCCATTGGACCGCTTCGTTTCGAATGGGGATTTCCTCTTAAAAGGTTTTCCTGGGAGGAATCAATGGTCTTCGAATTCACAATAGGCAACCCATTTTAATTTTATTGTTGTCCTGCATTTTTCCCCAATAAATCTTTTTCCCGCGAAAGAAGAAATATATTGCAAAAGAAGGAATCCATTTATCCACCCTGTCATTCCTGCGGAAGCAGGAATCCATTATTCACAGACAACAGGGTGAGGATAACCCGAGAAAAATCCACTCACCTGACCATATTCGTCATTACCCCAGCACTTCACTTCTCCTCCACTCGTTAGCGCACAGGTATGCTCACCACCTGCAGAAATCGCTGAAACCCCTGAAGAAAGCCCTTTTACATCTACTGGCGTAGTCCTCTTCGTAGTTGTCCCATCTCCAAGCTCACCATAACCATTATCACCCCAGCACTTCACTCCCCCGCCACTCGTTATCGCACAGGTGTGGTCCCAACCTGCAGAAATCGCTATAACCCCTGAAGAAAGCCCTTTTACATCTACTGGCGTAGTCCTCTTCGTAGTTGTCCCATCTCCAAGCTCACCATAACCATTATAACCCCAGCACTTCACTCCACCTCCACTCGTTAGCGCACAGGTATGCTCACAACCTGCAGAAATCGCTATAACCCCTGAAGAAAGCCCTTTTACATCTACTGGCGTAGATTTATTGTATTTCTTTTCATATTCTTTCTCAACCTTGGATTGCTTATTCAAATAGTCAAATACAACTTCTTTAAGTTTATCCGTATCTTTAGGGATCACTTCATCATTTTCAAAATAAATACCCAAATCCTTAGCTATATTTGAAATCCCTTTTTCTTTCATCTCATTTTTTGCTCTTTCTATCAATCTCGCAAAATAAATTTTTACTTCTTGAATCTTATTTTCCTCAACTTTCATATCATCAAATATTGCATCTAAAGCACCTTCTACTATGGGGGCTAAATCACTTAAATTTTTTATATTTTGTGCATTAGCTACAGGTTCTGAACTTACTACAGACTTAGTAGCATTCATGAGGTAACCTTTCTTTTCAGCCCAATTCAGCATTTTACCATCTGTTGCATTAAAGTCGGTAATGTCTCCCCCATTTTTTTCATATTTTATTAGTTCTTCAACAAAATTGTCTATCATTTCCGGAATGATATTCTTTGTTGCTGTCGAATTGGCAAAACTTAAGAGAACATCAAATATTTTTGTGCGATTGAATCCTATATTATATTTTTGCTCGTTGTCTAAAGTAATTTGCTCCACCTGTATTTCTGGGGAAAGTAGATTCAGTTCATTGTTTATTTCATGTATAATTACTTCTCCAATCACATAATCTTTCAGTTCGTCTCTCGAAGGGCAATTATTCCCAAGCAATTTCATTAATTTTTTCCTTGCTACATTTTTACCGTACTCTTTAATAATGTTTTCAACTATGCCTTCCTTTTGTGCTGTATCTAATACATCAGCAAATATTTTTTTCTTTGTATCATCAGATGGAAGTATCGGAATTATTAAGGCGACACTGTTACTTTTTATTTTTATTTCATTTTGTATTTTTTCTAATATTTTTTCAACTTGTCCTTCTTTAATATAGAACGGGTCCGTTCCTCTCGTAATCTTAGGATTTAACCATTCAGCAACTTCAGGATTTGCTAAAAGGAAGTCTATGTTCTTTTCTTTCTTTATTCCAATGCTCATATAGGCTTCAGTTTCTTTCGAAATAAGGTAGTTTCTTTTCATCCACTCTCTCCAATTTTTTTCAAGGTAATCTTTGTCTACCTTTATATTTTTCTGCTTTTCTCTCCACATAAGTAACCCTACAAACTCTTTTGTTTTTACTTTATTGAGCTTTAGGTTATCTTCTATTTTTTTGCCTACAAATCCATCTCTTTCTAACGCATATCCAATTATCTCTTTCTTTTTCTTTTCTGGTTTTATTCTCCATCCTGATATTTTAATCTCATCTTTCAATTTATTGTATTCTTTTAGATTTACCTTTTCTTCAATTTTACCTATTTTCATCAGAAATCTTCTCTCTATAAAAAATTTTATAACATCTGGATGTTTTTGAAGCCACTCAATTTGACCATGTAATTCCTTTAGTTTCTTCCTGATGTTTTCTCTATTTATATCTGCGTAAAAGGAATAAAGGATAAGTTCATTTCTTTCTTTATTTTTGTTACCTCTAATAAGAGTAGTAATTAGGTAATTTTCTCCTATATTTGTTTCTCTTTTTTCTCGTTGTTCTTTTAAAGTATCTTTCTGCAACCTTTTTTTGAAATCTTCTTTCCATGTGCAAAAAGTTAAAAAATACGCTAATTGAAAAACTAATATGGTTAAATTTATCTTTATTATTTTATATCCTCTCATTATGAACCTCATTTAGAAAAAATTTCTTAGGTATTTTCAACTTATTTTCATCCATT